>Ga0265294_10001327_pt1 | contig 33431 bp, 44 predicted proteins | sample MunlanPumphouse3_FD_192504 | JGI IMG/M metagenome (GOLD analysis project Ga0265294, IMG submission 192504) | Groundwater microbial communities from a municipal landfill in Southern Ontario, Canada - Pumphouse #3 | ecosystem: Environmental > Aquatic > Deep subsurface > Groundwater | place...
AAGACGGAAAGACAGGGGAGGTGTCACAGCCGATGTTTACCGTTTGTGACGCGACTTTCGGATATGATCTTTCCATGTGGTCAGCACCAAAGAGAATTGAAGCGACCGAAGGCGGAGCTGTAATTCCCGGAGCATGGACAGGTAGAGGTGATGTTGTATATAATCCTGAAGACGGATATTATTACTGGACAACATCATGGGCGATGGGCGGACTTGTAGCCGACTGGAATATGATGAAAACTCCTTTCGTTGTGGGAAGATCAAATACCCCCGCAGATCCGGACAGCTGGGAATGGACTGATTATAACGAAATAAATATGGATTGTACAACCGGCACGGATTTTATGTTCTATTACGGTGATTTTCAGATTGCTTACGCAAAAGATATCTACGGTAACGGAAACGGTTACGGTATCATAGTTACTCCGTATGTTGATGATACTTATGTTATGACAAATGCAGCAGGAGATACTCTTGATGTATCAAGCCACGAAAGACTTGGTTATATGTACACCACGAACTGGGGAGCAGACTGGTCTACAGGCGACTTTAAAGCTAACTGGGTTACTCCCGGAAATCTTGGGAACAACCTGATACCCGCTGATGAAGTTTTCAAACTTTTCGACTGGTACGGATCAATAGTAACTGGAGATTCTATCGGAGTTGACAGCCTCGGAACTGCGATTTATGATGAGACACCGATGAACTGGCCAACAATACTTGCAAATATTGATGTCGTTTGTACTGAGAATAATGAAGTTCATGTTTTGGCAAAAGTTATTGGAAGCTCAACAGAGGAACCTGATTACTGGTATTATGCAAACGATGAGAAAACGATTGCAGGTTATTATGATATTGTCGGACAGATTACAGAAACAGGTGTTGTCTGGAAATCAGCTAATTATATAGCGTCCTGGATGGGTATGTTAGATACTGAGGATACTGTTGAGATGATTCACTCCAACTGGAACAGTCTTGCAATAGGTTACGCCGGTAATGGAGTTGTTTACGCAAGCTGGTGGGACAGGCCGGAAACAAGGTTTCTTACTGTACAGACAGCTAATAGCGATATAACCGAGCCGCGTACTATTTATGTTGATGATGGTTTCTTTTCATATTCACCTGATAACGGTACTACTTGGATGACAGAAAAAGACGATAACACTTATGCGCCGTTTACACTAAAATACGCATGGAATGTTACCAAGACATCTGTAATGGATGAGGGCTGGACAATCGCTACTCACGGCACGAATATTACTCCCGGAATAGATGACGGAGTAATGACCGTGTATGCGGCCTGCCAGTATGCTGATACTGAGAATCCGATCGAAAATCCTATTCTCAGCTGGTTCAGCTATCAGCAGTTTTTAAAAGTTTGGAAGATCACCGGAACCGGAACAGGTGTCGAAACTGAAGAAGTATCTCTTGCAAAAGATTTCACTCTCTATCAGAACTATCCTAACCCGTTCAACCCGGCAACAGAGATCAGATTCTCTATCCAGAAAGACGCAAATGTTAAACTTGCCGTTTACAACACAAAAGGCGAGCTTGTTTCTAATCTGAAGAACGAGAAAATGGTCAAAGGGCTTCACACAGTTAATTTTGACGCTTCAAACCTCAACTCGGGCGTTTATTTCTACAAGCTGAGTGTTGACGGAAGAGCTGAAACTAAGAAAATGGTTCTTACAAAATAATCATTTTCCGTTAATATTATCTTAAAAGAGCCGCGATTTGCGGCTCTTTTTTATTTGCTAAAACCGTTAAAATTTGATAGTATTAATGTAATAAAAAACAGGTGAAAATATGAAGAAGATAATATTAGAGGTAATTTTAATAGCAATGGTCTTTTCCGCACTGGGGGATACTGCGGAAAGGATAAAAAAATATTCCGGAAAGAACGCGAAAAGTCTTCTGGAACTTTATTCTGCAAAAGACACTTCAGCCTATATAAAATTCATACTGGATCACTCGTCGCCCAATGATCTTGCTGTCTTAACTCCCGGGTATATCAAAAAGAATGTAGATATCGCCCTTAAGTCTAAAGAATTCAAGTATTCGGATATCTACGGAGACGATATTTTCAGACACTTCGTTCTGCCGCTGAGGGTATCGCAGGAGCCGTTCGAGGACTGGAGGGAGAGGTTCTATAAAGAGATATTTCCGGTCGTGAAAGATGTCGAGGATATCGAGGAGGCGGCCATACTTGTGAACATCTGGGCGGAAGAGCAGATGACATACAAGCCGACCCACGGGAAGGATCAGGCGCCCCTGACAACGATAAGAAGGGGGTACGGCAGGTGCGAGGAAATGATGATAATCTATATGGCCGCCGCGAGAAGCGTGGGGATCCCGGTCAGATCAGCGGGCACGCCGCTCTGGAATTTCACCGACTCGAACCACGCGTGGGTGGAGGTCTGGACGCCGTCGGGATGGAAATATCTGGGCGAGCCGGCGGACAGGCTGAACAGCACCTGGTTCACCCGCACGACCGAAAGGGCGTCGATGATCAACTCGACAGCTTTCGGATACTATGACGGCGACGATATAATTGAGAAAAAAGCAAACTCAACTCAGATGAGCTCAATAAAATATTATACCGACCAGTGGGACAAATGCATAATCAGCATAGACGATGAGAATTCCATGCCTGTTGAAGGAGCCGACGTGGTATTCTACGCAGTATCGTGGGGAGGGATATCGCCGATGGCGGAGATGAAGTCCGACAAAGCGGGTCAGGTATTACTGCCGCTCGGAAGGGGATCGGTGTTCATTGCCGCCTATAAAGAAGGTGTCGGGCTCGGGTATTCGATGTTCGATACTGTTGAGGGCGAAAAGGATATCAGAATAGCTCTGGGTAAAAATACAGAGGTCAGCGACCTTGATCTGAATTTCAGATTTCTAATTCCGTCATCCGAAAAAAGGGAAAAATCAGAGGATAAAAAATACTTTGAAGGTAAATTCGAACTGATGAAGGACAATGCAGCCTTAAAAAGAAAGGACAGGCTAAACAGTTCAAAGAAAACAGCCGAATTCGCTTCGTACTTCATAAAAAGCTACGGCTGTAAGGAAGACGAAAAACAGTTCGAGAAACAAAAGACATTTCTGGAGAAATGCGAAATTCTGGGCGGAAGTGCCGACTCTTTCCTGAAAGTTTACAAGAGCATAGATAAAGAGGATAAGAAAGCCCGGAAGCAGAAGTATTCGATACTTTCCGAAATGATCGCTCAATGGGACGATAAAGAGCTCTGCGAGATACCGGACAGCGCCTCTGTTAAAAACGCGGTCGATATATATTTTGAAGGCAGGCAGAAGTATTTGAAATCTGTTCCCGACACGATCTTTTATAAGAATGTTATAGCTCCCACATGGACCGGAGGCCAGGTAGTACAGAACGGCTGGCAGAAAGAATTTTATGCCGAAATAAAACAGCTCAGATCGGAAAATATGAAAACGACCGTCTCCGATGTGCTCAGGTGGGCCGATTCAAAGGTAGCTGTCGATTCCGCTTTCGTTTTCGAATATTACTCCGGGTCTCTGAACCCTCTGAACATAATTAACATGAAAAGCGTGCCTGAATTCTACAGGACGAAACTGATCGATTCCGCTTTAAAGACACTCGGAATTCCTACAAGCTGGAAAGGCAGTCTGGAATACTTTAACGGAAAAGAGTTCGTGTCGGTCGAAGCAGGTAAGGAAAAGAAGGAAGAGAAGATCGCCGAGAAGGAACTGAGGCTAAAGATCTATGCGGACGGAGCGCAGGTCAAGGCGGAGCCGTGGGGAAATTTCCAGTTCTCCTCGCTGGAAGGCGGAATTATGAATTATTCCTATTTTGACGGCAGCAGCGATTCATTGGATTTTCTGATAAAATTTCCCGCTGATGAAAAGAAGGACCTATATGTTCAGGCCGGAATAAGGAACACTAACGGAGACGCATCTGTTGCCGTAAGAAAGATATCCCAAAAAGAGGACAGTCTTGTCATAAGCCTAAAAACCCCAAAGGAATATCTTGATGCCACATCCGACTTCACTGAATCAGAAATTCAGATAATAAGCTCATTTTCCGCCTCTCTAAAAGAAGGCGGGCTGAAAGTGATACTTATAAGAGGTGTCATACCTAACGAGCCAACGAACAGAATGACATCACTTCTCGTAGAAAAAGCGTCAGAATTTAAAAAAGCGAACGCCTCTCTGATAATCTATACCGAGATCAGGGATGATGATGAGATTAAAGGGTCCGATACGGTTCTGAAGAAAAAGGGCGATATTCTTATTCCCGAGACCGAAGACAACGAATATCCGCTCGTTTTTGTGATGAACGAAAAGAACGGCGTAATATTCTCCTCCAAAGGCTACAACATGAATATAGGCGACCTGATATTAAAGAAAATAAAAAGTAAATAAGACAATTGAGTTATAGAGTAAAATACATTATATTACACGCGTTTGCGGAGAGAAGGTCATGAAAAGGAAAAGAAAACTCGGGCCGGTGTTCGTATTCTTGGGCATTGTTATACTGTCCGTTGTACTTTTTTTCGGCGGGGAGTATTCGATCTTCAGACTTTTCAAACTGAAAGAGGAAAGGGCTGCTGAGCAGAAAGAAGTGGCAGAACTGAAGGAAAAGATAGCTAAGCAGAAGGAAACTAACGAACTTTTGATGTCGGGTGATTCTCTCGAAATGGAAAGAAAAGCCAGAGAGCGCGGAATGATTAAGGAAGGCGAAACTATCTATATATATGAAATCGAAAAGGAGAACTAAAATGGGATTCAATCTGAGAAACAGACATTTTCTCAAACTTCTGGACTTTACGCCGCAGGAAATAAGATTTCTGCTCGACCTGTCCATTGATCTGAAAAAAGCTAAATATGCGGGAACTGAAGTTCAGAGACTGAAAGGCAAGAACATAGCTCTGATCTTTGAAAAAGCATCAACTAGAACGAGATGCGCTTTTGAGGTCGCGGCTTACGACCAGGGTGCTCATGTGACATATCTTGGCCCTTCAGGGTCGCAGATAGGCTATAAGGAATCCATGAAGGATACCGCAAGAGTGCTCGGCGGGATGTATGACGGGATCGAGTACAGAGGTTTCGGCCAGGCCATAGTGGAAGAGCTTGCAAAATATGCGGGTGTTCCGGTCTGGAACGGGCTTACCAACGAGTTTCACCCGACACAGATACTGGCCGACATCATGACCATGATGGAAAATTCAGACAAGCCTCTGAATCAGATATCCTACTGCTATCTCGGCGACGGAAGGAACAACATGGGGAACTCCCTCATGGTCGGAGCCGCCAAGCTCGGAATGGATTTCCGCATGGCCGCGCCAAAAGACTGTCAGCCCGAGAAGAAGCTTCAGGACGAGTGCAAAAAGATAGCTAAAGAGACCGGCGCAAGAATACTTATAACCGACGATGTCAAAAAAGCTGTCAAAGGCGCTGATTTCCTTTACACCGATGTATGGGTGTCGATGGGTGAATCTGAAGATGTCTGGCCGGCAAGGATCAAGCTGCTGAAGCCTTATCAGGTCAATAAGGAAGTAGTTAAGCTGACAGGCAACCCGAATGTTAAATTCCTTCACTGTCTGCCCGCGTTCCATAACAGGGACACTGTGAAAGGTGAAGAGATATATAAGAAGTATAAGATAGACGCGATGGAAGTGACGGACGATGTTTTCGAATCAGAAAACTCGCTTGTGTTCCAGGAGGCGGAGAACAGGATGCACACGATCAAAGCGGTGATGGTCGCGACCCTGGGAAGCTGATAAAAAAGCACAGGCTTATGCCTGTGTTTTTTTTATGGTTAAACTGAAAAGGAGAAATGATGGGCATAAGGGCAGGTATAGTCGGACTTACAAATACAGGCAAGACAACAATTTTTAACGCGCTCACATCATCCGAAGCCGAATCTACGAATTATTCATTCTCCACGATCAAGCCCAACATAGCTTCCGTGGACGTTCCGGACACGAGAGTGGACGAGATATTTGCCCATGTAACAAGCGCAAAAAAAGTTTACAACCACATGGAAATAATGGATATTGCCGGGCTTGTGAGAGGCGCGGGCAAGGGTGAAGGGCTGGGGAACAAGTTCTTAAGCGACATCAAACTGGTCGATGCCATTCTGCATGTTGTACGCTGTTTTGATGACGAGAATGTCGTACATGTTGACAAGACCGTCAACCCCGCGCGAGACATTGAAACGATAGAGACGGAGCTGATAATAAAAGACCTCGAGACTGTCGAGAACCGTATCTCCAAGAACGAGAAACTGGCCAAAGCGCGCAACAAAGAAGCAATCGACCTTCTTCCGCTATACGAAAAACTCTTCGCAAAAATGTCTGAACTTGAGCATCCGAGAGTTCTCGATCTTTCGGAGCGGGAAGTAGAACTTCTAAGAGACATGAACCTTCTTACTTTGAAGCCCGTCATTTTCGTCTGCAACATCTCGGAGGATGAGCTGGTTTCAGGTAAAGATTCAGATTACACGACCTCTGTCAGGGAGATCGCGTCAAGAACAGGCTGCGGAGTTGTCAAGATCTGCGGAAAGATCGAAGCGGAACTTTCAGTTCTGACAGATGAAGAAAAACAGGAATTTCTGAAAGATTACGGGCTTGAAGAGGCGGGACTGAACAACCTTATCAGAGAAACATACAGTCTTCTCGGGCTGAGTACATATCTTACTGAGGGCGAGATCGAGGTCAAGGCTTGGAATATCAGGCTCGGAATGACAGCACCTCAGGCAGCAGGCGTTATTCATACGGACTTCGAGAAGAAATTCATTAAAGCGGAAGTTATTTCTTATTCAGATTTTGTCGAATGCGGTTTCGACAGGAATGCCGCCAAAGCTAAAGGTAAGGCAAGGCTTGAAGGAAGGGACTATGTGGTTCAGGACGGAGATGTAATAATATTCAGATTCGGGAAATAAATGGAACTTGAAGTGATCAGGCATAAAACAGCGGGAGATTTTTTCAGAGATTTCTCCTCGGCCGAAGAGGAAGGGGCGTATTCATATCAGCTTCAGAGGATGTTCGAATCCGGGGCAGCCAGAGAAGGCGACTACTTTGTAGTTAGAGACGGAGGTATTCCGTACCTGAGAGTAGAGATATTCAGGAATAACACAAGAAGGTTGTGGGAAAAGGAGCCTGATATGGGAAGGCGGGCGGAAGCTGATGAAGCAAAGATCGGGAACGCTCTGGACCTGATATTTGAATTTCTCGATGACGAACTGTATTATCCGCGCATAACCGACGCACTGGAGATCTCTTTAAAGAGTGAGGACGGAATGGCGGAATCGATGGAGAAAATGTGCATAAAACACGGCTATGGTAAATATAGTACTTTGTACGAATACGAATTGAGACCGGGTACCGCTACATCTTCAGACCGTGAGCCGAACGAAAATTTTAAGGATATAACAGGTTATGATCCCGAAACCAGGTTCGGACTTGTAGCTTCGCACGATCCCGCCTGCACGGTCTTTCAGTGCGGTCAGCCTGATAAAATATATCAGGACTATCTGGACGATTCGTATTTGAGCGAGCAGAACTGGAAGGTTATTGCCGATAAGGGAAAGCTGTCGGGTTATTTCATGCCCTCATTTACTTCAGGATTAAAAAACACTTTAAGGCTAAACGCATACAGTTTGCCTGAAAACCCCGATGTTTCGATGTGTAACGATATAATATCGGAAATGCTCAGGATTGCCGAAGAGAACAAGACGCTAAAGATCGAACTGCCGGTAAGAGAAGAGGATGCGGAATTCAGGCACGCGGTTGAGATGTGCGGAGGAATTTTAAAGGATACAATAAGGAAATTCGCTAAAAATGCAGTATCTGTATGAATTTGATGAAAAATCACTTTATTTTATTAACAGAACGGTCAGGAATGATGTTCTGGATATTATTTTCGTGTTTTTTTCGGACAGGATGTCGCTTCTCGTACTGGTTCCGGTACTTGCATTTATAGGGTTTACTTTAAAAAAACAGGGTAATGGAAAGCTCAGAAAGCTGATAGTGATCTCCATTATGGCCATAATCGCCGCATCTTTGTCGGACATAGTAACATCAAGGGTGATAAAACCTATTTTTGCCAGGCCCAGGCCGTGTCAGGTCCTTGAAGGATTGTTTTTTTACAAAGTAAAGTCAGGTATATGGGTCTTAACGGACGGGATATCGTCCTATAAATCGTCATTTTCATTCGTATCCTCTCACGCCTCCAATTCTATATCCGCCGCAGTGATATTCGGATATTTTTACAAAAAACTTATACCGGTACTTATAATTACAGTATTGATAATTGGTATTTCAAGGCCCTACCTTGGAGTTCACTATCCTTCAGATATCATATCAGGCTGGATAACGGGTGTTATGACGGCATCGATAGTGATCCTTCTTTTCAAAAAAATGAGGAACAAGTACGAATATTTGAGAATTTGACCTTTTTTCTATTGATTTGTCAGTTCGAGGTATTTATATTATAAGTGCGGATCGTTTTAATGATAATTTTAAAAAAAGGGACGGCAGTATGAATAAATTCAGTATACTAATAGTAGATGACGAAGAGAATATGCTCAAAATGCTTAAAACCTTTTTTGAAGAAAAAGAATTCAAATGCTATACCGCTAAAAACGGCAGAGAGGCTCTTGAAGTGATAGAAGCAAATAAGGTCGATCTCGTTATAACGGACATGAAGATGCCTGAAATGGACGGGCTTGAGCTTCTAAGAGTGATCAAGGAAAAGTATAACAATATATCGGCTGTCATAATGACGGGTTTCGCAGAGGAATACACAACAACCGAAGCGCTAAACCTGGGTGCGGACGGCTACATAACCAAACCTTTCCGAAATAAAGAGCTTCTTCTTATTTTAAAGAGGATTCAGCAGCTCAATCAGTATGAGTAGAAACAACCCTCTTTCCTTTTCTTCCGCAGATGCGATCAATCCGATGAGAAACTTATTGATATTTTTGATATCTGTGATGATCTTCACAGGCTGCACTCCCGTCGCGCACGAGAAAAATATTCCCATAAGAGAAAAGATAATTTCAGAAATGAAAGTACCTGAGCCGGAAAAAAAGATCGAGAAAATTCAGCCTGAGATCGAAATGCCTGAAAAAAAAGTATCGGTCAGGGTCGGGATAATGGACGGAGAAAGCGAGATCCTTTTCAGCTGTTCAGGTCTTTACACTATATCGAGCAAAGGGAAAGTAATATTTACGAAGAAGAAATCGCAGGGCAGCTGGAAAATAACCGCGCATGGAGAAGAACTGGATTTTGAAAATACTGAAACGGGCGAAATGATAAAAGTGACGGGCGATCTTATATTCAAACCGGATCAGATATCGTCATTCGTCAGGATAGGTAAAGTTCAGTCAGGCAAGGGATGGCATTGGGAGGATACAAAATCCAGAAGTTACAAAGGCGATCTGGAATTTCTTAATATAAACGGCAGAATTACAGTTGTAAACGATGTGGGCATAGAGCAGTATTTATACGGCGTTGTGCCTTCTGAGATGTCATCGGAATCGCCTATGGAGGCTTTGAAGGCTCAGGCTATTCTCGCCAGAACAAATATATTCTCGAAGGTCGGCAGAAAGTATAAGGATAAGCCTTATTCGCTTTCCAGCGATGTTTATTCTCAGGTATATACAGGTATAGACAAAATAACAGAAGCTACCAGCAGAGCCGTTGACGAAACAAGAGGGCTCATTCTGGCTTATAAAGGAAAGCCCGTCGAGGCTCTTTTCCATTCTGTCTGCGGAGGATATCTTGAATCGAACGATGTGATCTGGAGTTCCGCCGCACTGCCCTATCTCAAAGCAAAGCCATGCTCGCCGTCAGGAAGTTTCAGTTACGGAGATCTGAAAAACGAGAATAATTTCAGAAAATGGATAAACTCAACGCCAGATTCATACTGCAACCTCAACGGCAAACCGTCGGCAAACAAACTGGGCTTCGCAAAAAAGTATTACAGATGGGAAAAAAGTTATACCAGCCAGAAACTCGAGTCGATAATTAAGTCAACAACAGGTAAGAACATTGGTAAGCTGAAGGATATTTCTGTGACCTCAAGAGGGTCTTCCGGTAAGGCTATATCCGTTAAAGTTACAGGATCAGCCGGTTCGGTCACTATTAATAAGGAATTAAATATTAGGCAGAAACTGTCCAAGCCGCCTCTATACAGCGGCAATTTTTATGTTGAAAAAAGAGATAATGACAAAGACGGATTTCCTTCCGTTTTCGTTTTCAAAGGCGCGGGCTTCGGTCACGGAACAGGTATGTGCCAGATAGGGGCGTGCGGGATGGCAGATTCAGGTAAAAATTTTGACGAGATCCTCGAATTTTATTTTCCTGGAACTGATGTGACAGAACTTGACAAATAATTTCAAAATAAAGCGTTTTTTTTTAAAAAAGATATTGACTTTGAAATTTAATATTGTTATATTCGTTTTCCGCAAAATTGCAGGGTTTTCACGCAACGAAAACAAGCGTGATTTCATGCCTGCGGTTTAGTGAGAGAGGATGGTTCGTAACTGAAACTATTAACATAGAAAAGATTATAATTGGAGAAAGTTAATGCCGACAATCAACCAATTAGTGAGATTTGGTAGACAAGCGATCAAGAAAAAAACTAAATCTCCTGCCATGCAGGGTTGTCCACAAAAAAGAGGCGTCTGTACAAAGATAACAACTATGACGCCCAAGAAGCCTAATTCAGCACTGAGAAAAGTAGCTAGGATCAGGCTTTCGAACTCAATGGAGGTATGGGCTTACATACCCGGTGAGGGACATAATCTGCAGGAACACGCCGTTGTACTAATCAGAGGCGGAAGAGTAAAAGATCTCCCGGGTGTGAGATATCACATCATCAGGGGAACCCAGGACGCCGCAGGCGTTACAGGAAGACTGAGAGCTCGCTCCAAATACGGGGCAAAGCTGCCAAAAAAGTAAACGAACAGAGGAATTAAATGTCCAGAAGATCCAAGGCAATCAAAAGAAAAATCCTGCCCGATCCGATGTTTAAGGATCTGGTGATAGCCCGTTTTATCAACAACATGATGAAAAGCGGCAAGAAAGCCATCTCCGAAGGTATATTCTACTCGGCAATGGATATAATTGAACAGAAAGAAAAAGGCAAAAAAGGCCATGAAGTTTTCAGGCAGGCGATCGAAAATGTGAAACCGGTACTTGAGGTTAAATCAAGAAGGATCGGGGGAGCGAACGTTCAGGTGCCTCTTGAGATCAGGTCTGAAAGAAAAGAAGCTCTGGCGATAAGGTGGGTCATAGCGAACTCCAGAAAAAGAAGCGGAAAATCAATGTCCGTAAAACTTGCCGACGAGCTTTTGGCTGCTTTCAAGAATGAAGGCGCATCCGTAAAGAAAAAGGAAGACATGCATAAAATGGCCGAAGCCAATAAAGCTTTCGCTCATTTCAGGTTCTAAAAAATTATGACCCTTGACAAACTCAGAAATATCGGGATCATGGCCCATATTGACGCCGGTAAGACCACTACGACCGAAAGAATACTCTTCTATACAGGAAAGGTTCACAATGTCGGAGAGGTTCACGAAGGTACGGCTGTAATGGACTGGATGCCCCAGGAGCAGGAAAGGGGAATAACGATAACCTCAGCTGCCACTACATGCGAATGGAAAGATCATTCGATAAACATAATCGATACTCCGGGGCATGTTGATTTTACCGTCGAAGTGGAAAGGTCGCTCAGAGTGCTTGACGGCGCGATAGGTCTTTTCTGCGGCGTAGGCGGCGTTGAACCTCAGTCGGAGACAGTATGGAGGCAGGCAGATCACTATAAAGTTCCGAGGATAGCATTCGTCAATAAGATGGATAGAGTCGGAGCTGATTATTATAATGTTCTCGATATGATCGTTGAAAGGCTCGGAGCTCACCCGATAGCAGTACAGATACCTGTAGGTGCTGGAGAGATGTTCGCAGGAGTGATCGATCTTATTAGACTTAAGGCAAGAATGTACAGACAGGACGACGGACTGATATTCGAAGAGATAGACGTTCCTGAAGACCTGAAAGATCTTTCAATGCGCTATAGGGAAACGCTGCTGGAATCTATATCTGAATATGACGATGAAATTATGGAACTTTTCCTTGAAGGTAAAGAGATTTCTACAGAAAGAATAAAGAAAGCTCTTCGAAAAGCTACTCTGGATCTCAAGGTCGTTCCTGTATTCTGCGGATCGTCATTCAAGAATAAAGGGGTTCAGGCTCTTCTTGACGGAGTGATCGATTACCTTCCTTCACCTCTAGACACAGCAGAATATTCAGGTTTTAAGGCTGACTCTGAAGAAGTTGTTTTCAGAAAACCCTCTCCGGACGAACCATTTTCCGCATACGCTTTCAAAGTGATGACCGATCCATATGTCGGAAAGCTGATCTATCTCAGAGTCTATTCAGGCAGAGCTAAGGTCGGTGAGGCAGTTATCAATTCGCATAATATGAAGAAAGAGCGACTCGGAAGAATACTCAGAATGATGTCAAACAAGAGGGAAGATCTCGAGTTGTGTCAGGCAGGTGATATTGTTGCTGTGGTCGGTCTTAAGTCAACAAGAACCGGTGATACTCTGTGCGACAATAACAAAAGGATCAGATTTGAAACTCTGAAATTTCCCGTTCCGGTCGTCCATCAGGCTATCGAGCCGAAATCCAAAATGGATTCGGATAAGCTTACGGATTCTCTGCTCAAACTCTCAGAAGAAGATCCGACTTTCGTGATCAAATTCAACGAAGAAACCGGGCAGACTGTAATATCGGGTATGGGAGAGCTTCATCTTGATATAATAATCGACAGGCTGAAGAGAGAGTTCGGTCTTTCGGTAAATGTCGGAGCTCCGCAAGTCGCATATAAAGAAAGGCTGAGAAAAGAAATAAGAATAGATTATAAGCACGCAAAACAGACCGGCGGTAAAGGTCAGTTCGCTCATGCGGTCATGAATATTGGTCCCGGCGAACCGAACTCCGGTTTTGTCTTTATTAATAAAGTAACAGGCGGGCGAATACCAAAAGAATACATACCTGCTGTTGAAGCCGGTATAAAAGATTCGATGACATCCGGCCCGATCGCAGGTTATCCTGTTCTGGATGTGAAAGTAGAACTGCTTGACGGTTCGTACCATCCTGTAGATTCCTCAGAAATGGCTTTCAAGACATGCGGAAGTCTCGCATTCAGAGAAGCAGCTTCAAAAACAGGTACCGTGCTTCTTGAGCCGGTTATGAAGGTCGAGATACATACTCCTCTCTCATATGTAGGAGCTCTGACCGGCGACATAAACTCAAGAAGAGGAAAAGTTGATGACCTCGTGCTTAAAAATGAATATCAGATCATCAGAGCTACAGTACCCCTCTCAGAGATGTTCGGTTACACGAATAGACTTAGAAACCTCTCTCAGGGAAGGGCATCATCATCAATGGAATTCAAAGAATTTGTGGCTATGACCGAAGAAGAGACAAAAAAAACTCTCAAGAAATTCGGTTATGTTTACAACGGCTAAAATTTAAGTTTATAAACGGAGGTATTGAATGGCTAAGGAAAAATTTGAAAGAACCAAACCGCACGTTAACATCGGAACGATCGGTCACGTTGACCACGGTAAAACCACATTGACAGCGGCGATAACACTGGTTCTCAACAAGCTTACCGGATCTAAGATCATGGCGTTTGACGAAATTGACAAGGCTCCGGAAGAAAAAGAAAGGGGTATTACGATTAATACCGCTCACATCGAATACGAAACAAGCAAAAGACACTACGCACACGTCGACTGCCCCGGTCACGCAGATTATGTTAAGAACATGGTTACGGGAGCCGCTCAGATGGACGGTGCAATACTTGTAGTTTCCGCAGCGGACGGACCTATGCCTCAGACAAGAGAGCATATCCTTCTTGCAAGACAGGTGAATGTTCCTTACCTTGTTGTATTCATGAACAAAGTTGACCTTGTCGACGATCCTGAGATCATTGACCTGGTAGAGATGGAAGTCAGAGAACTTCTCGAACTGTACAAATTCCCTGAAGATGTTCCTTTTATCATGGGTTCGGCACTGAGCGCTATGGAACATCCTGAAGATCCGGAAAAATCCAAGTGTATCGTCGAGCTGATGGACGCAGTTGACAACTACATTCCTACTCCTGCAAGGGAAACGGAAAAGCCTTTCCTTATGCCTGTTGAGGATGTTTTCTCAATTACAGGAAGAGGTACAGTAGCTACAGGAAGGATCGAGAGAGGTATGGTCAAAGTCGGTGAAGAGGTCGAGATAATCGGACTTACAGCAGAAAAGAGAAAATCTGTATGTACCGGTGTCGAGATGTTCAGAAAGCTTCTTGATCAGGGCGAAGCCGGAGACAACGTAGGTCTTCTTCTCAGGGGTATTGACAAGAAAGATATCGAAAGAGGTATGTGTGTAATAAAACCCGGTTCTGTAACTCCTCACACCAAGTTCAAGGCTGAGGTTTATGTTCTTACAGAAAAAGAGGGCGGAAGGCACAAGCCTTTCTTCAACAATTACAGGCCGCAGTTCTATTTCAGAACAACAGATGTGACCGGATCTATTATGCTTAACGAAGGCGTTGAAATGATCATGCCCGGCGACAACACTGAGATCAATGTTACACTGATCTACCCGGTAGCAATGGAGCTCGGACTTAGGTTCGCGATCAGAGAAGGCGGAAGGACAATCGGAGCCGGAGCTGTTGCTCAGATCGTTGAATAGAATTTGAAAATTAAGAGGTGAAAATGGCTTCGCAGAAAATAAAGATCAAATTGAAATCCTACGATTATCATCTGATCGATATTTCAACCGAAAAGATCATTAAGAAGGCAAGAGAAACAGGAGCGGTAATATCCGGTCCTGTACCTCTTCCGACAAAGAAGACCATTTATACGGTTCTTCGCTCTCCCCATGTGAACAAGAAATCAAGAGAGCAATTTGAAAAAAGGATCTACAAAAGACTGGTTGAAATTTTAAACTCGAAAACAGAAACTATGGAAGCGTTGACAAAACTTGAGCTTCCCGCTGGTGTAAACATTGAAGTTAAAGTAGTATAAAAAAGAAAGGCGCAATAATAATGGACGTCATTTTAGGAAAAAAATTAGGAATGGCCAGCTTTTTCGGACCGGCGGGTAGGGAGTTTCCCGTCACTATAGTCCAGGCGGGACCCTGTAAGGTCGTGCAGGTTAAGACTATCGAAAAAGACAAATATGAAGCCGTTCAGATCGGTTTTGAACCGAAAAAAGAATCAAGGGTTAACAAACCTCTTACGGGTCATTTTAAAAAAGCCGGAGTTGAAACCCTAAAGCATTTGAGAGAATTCAGATTTGAAGGTGCAGGCAAGATTTCTGTGGGTACTCAGATAGATGTAAGCATGTTCAACGAGGGAGACAATCTGCTGGTTTCGGGAATTTCTAAGGGTAAAGGATTTCAGGGAGTTGTTAAAAGATGGGGAATGCATCTTCAGGGAGGTTCGCACGGAACTCATGAATCTCACAGAGGACCCGGTTCGATCGGACAGTGTACCTGGCCGTCAAGAGTGTGGAAAGGAAAGCATATGGCAGGAAGAATGGGAAACGATCAGGTGACCATAAAGAATATCGAAGTTCTGAAGACAATTCCCGAGAAGAACATAATATTTATTAAGGGCTCTCTTCCAGGCGCAAAGAACGGAATTCTCAAAATATGGAAAATGGAGGTATGATGAAGTTGCCGATTTATGATATTGAAGGTAAAAAAACCTCTGTTGAAGTTGAGCTTAATAATGATGTCTTCGGGATCGAACCGAACTATCACCTGGTTCATCAGGCCGTAAAAGTATATCTCGCCAACCAGAGACAGGGAACCGCAAAGGCTAAGGGCAGGTCTGAGACCGCCTTCAGCACAAGGAAACTATTCAGGCAGAAAGGTACAGGCGGAGCCAGAAGAGGCGACAGAAGATCTCCGGTTCTGGTCGGAGGAGGAAAGACATTCGGACCTTCGCCAAGAGATTATTCAATGAAGATGAACAAGAAGCAGAAGCTTCTGGCGAGAAAATCTGCGTTTTCCGACAAAGCAGGGAACAGTCAGATCTATCTGATCGACAATTTTACTTTCGAAGCCCCCAAAACTGCTAAGTTCGTTAATTTGCTTACAGGAATGGAACTTATAGGCAAGAAAGTGCTTGTCGTACTTGATACATACAGCTCTGTCGATGAAGACAGCAAATTCAACAACACTGTAAACCTTATCAAGTCTGTCCTGAACATTAAAAATGCTAATATACAGCTTGCTGATACCGTATCCACATACGAGATCATGAATGCCGACTGCCTGGTAATACAGAAGGACGCTCTACAAACTATTGACAGGGTGAATGAATGATGAAGATGATTTTAAGAAAGCCTCACATAACAGAAAAAACAAGCAAACTCCAGGAAAAGAACAATCAGTACACTTTTCTTGTTGATGTCAATGCGAATAAGATCGAGATAAAAAGAGAGATCGAAAGCAGATTCAGAGTTTCTGTTACAGGCGTAAATACAGTTAATTACGACGGAAGAAAGGCCAGGGTCGGAAGATATTTCGGTAAAAAAAGCGATTTTAAGAAAGCGACCGTTACTTTGGCGAAAGGCGACAAGCTTGATATTTACGAACAGGCTTAGAAAGAACAATTTGAAAATGTATCAGATTTGGAGTTAAAATGCCAGTAAGAAAATTTAAACCATACACCCCCAGCAGAAGGTTCATGATGATCCCCGACTTTACGGAGATCACCAAAAAAGAACCGGAGAAATCTCTGCTCGTCACAAAAAAGAAGAGTGGAGGAAGGAACAATGTGGGAAGGATCACTACCAGACACATCGGCGGAGGTCACAAGACATGCCTGAGGGTAATAGACTTTAAGAGAGATAAGCATAATATCCCCGCGAAAGTAGCGGCGATCGAGTACGATCCAAACAGGACAGCAAGGCTCGCTCTGCTTTTCTACGCTGACGGAGAAAAGAGATACATTCTGGCTCCGAGCGGAATTAATGTCGGCGATACCTTAGTGTCGGGAGAGAGCGTTGATATCAGGCCGGGGAATGCTTTGCCGTTAAAAGCGATACCTGCGGGTCAGATGATACACAATATCGAGCTGAAGATCGGAAAAGGCGGTCAGCTTGTTAGGTCAGCCGGGAACTATGCAGTTCTTATGGCAAAGGACGGAAATTACTGTCATCTGAAGATGCCGTCGGGTGAGGTAAGGCTCGTACATGAAAACTGTTTTGCGACACTCGGACAGGTCGGCAATATCGACCATTTCAACCAGAATCACGGTAAAGCCGGAAGAAAAAGATGGCTGGGTATAAGACCTACGGTAAGAGGCGCAGCCATGAACCCGGTAGATCATCCTCACGGCGGTGGAGAAGGAAGGACATGCGGCGGAAGACAGCCGGTATCACCTTGGGGTGTATATGCAAAAGGTTATAAAACAAGGAAGAAGAACAAACCTTCCGACAAGTATATAATCAAGAGAAGAAAAACAAAATAACGGGGTTTGTTGAATGCCAAGATCAGTTAAAAAAGGTCCGTTTGTTGACGACCATCTGCTTAATAAAGTCGTGAAGTTGAACAAGACAAAGCAGAAAACCGCGATCAAGACCTGGTCAAGAAGATCGACCATAGTACCTGATTTCATCGGTCATACAGTTTCTGTTTATAACGGGAAACAGTTCATACCCATTTATATTACAGAAAATCATGTTGGTCACAAACTGGGTGAATTTTCATTAACGAGAGTTTTCAGAGGTCATCCTGAGAAAAAATCGGAAAAAGCTTCAAAGGTTAAAAAATAGAGGGAACGATGGAAGCGTACGCTAAATCAAAATGGGTAGGTTACCCTGTTAATAAAGTCAGGCTGGTTATGGCACTGATAAAGGGGAAAAATGTTGAGAGCGCTATCACTATTCTGGATTTCACTCCCAATTTTGCCGCGATGTCTATAAAAAAGACCCTTAAATCAGCAGTGGCTAACCTTATTGAGAACAACAGGGAGACTTCGATCGATACGAACTCGGTTTTCATAGATACGATGTTCGCTGACGAAGGTCCTACCATGAAAAGGTTCAAACCCCGTGCTCAGGGCAGGGCAACAAGAATCAGAAAAAGAACGAGCCACATTTACATAAAAGTAAAGCTGGCAGAAAAAGAATAGGAGGACTTTTTGGGTCAAAAGTGTAATCCCATAGGGCTTCGACTTGGAATAAACAGGACATGGAACTCTATTTGGTTTGATCAGAAAGATTTCTCAGGTAAGCTTATGGAAGACCTGAGGATCAGAAAGTATGTTAATACCAGGCTGAAAGAGGCCGGCGTTTCCGAAGTAAAGATCGAAAGAAAACCTAAAGAGATCAATCTAAGTATTTTCACGGCAAAACCCGGTATCGTAATCGGCAGAAAGGGCCAGGAAATAGAAAAACTTAAAGAAGAGCTCAAGACAGTTTTCAAAAAACCGATCAATCTGAATATCTTCGAGGTTAAAAGGCCTGAGATCAATGCTCATCTTATAGGTGAATCGATCGCAAGACAGCTTGAAAAAAGGATCAATTTCAGAAGGGCTTTAAAGAAAGCTATCGATCAGGCTATGAAAGCCAATGTCCAGGGTATCAAAGTTCAATGCAGCGGCAGGCTAGGCGGCGCTGATATGGCAAGAACCGAAGGTTATCACAAGGGAAGGGTACCTCTGCACACTCTTAGGTCAGACATAGATTATGCGCTTGTTGAAGCTCATACCCCCTATGGCAGGATCGGAGTAAAAGTATGGGTATGCAACGGTGAGAAATTCGGATACCTAAACAATAATTCTTAGCGGAGAATCAGTAACATGTTAATGCCGAAGAAAATCAAGCACAGAAAAGTTCAGAAGAACCTGGTCAAGGGACTGGCTTACCGAGGAAGCTCTATCGCTTTCGGAGATTACGGTCTTAAGGCTATGGAGCAATTCTGGATGACATCAAGGCAGATTGAAGCCGCCCGTATTGCAATTAACAGGGCAATGAAAAGAGGCGGAAAGATGTGGATAAGAGTATTTCCAGACAAACCGGTCACGAAAAAACCCGCAGAGACAAGGATGGGTAAAGGAAAGGGTGCTCCGGAGTACTGGGTAGCTGTTATCAGACCCGGAAAGATCCTTTTTGAAATTCAGGGTGTTCCGGAAGATCTGGCAAGAGAAGCTCTGAATCTGGCTTCAAGCAAGCTGCCGATTAAAACAAGAATATGTTCAAGAAATGAAATCGGAGAATAATGAATGAAAGTCGCTGAGATTAGAGAATTGAGCGTGGAAGAGCTGCTCAAGAAAATAGACACGACAAAACAGGATCTTGCCGACCTGAAGTTCAAACATTCTCTAAACCAATTAGAGAATCCTATGACGATCCGTACTCTTAGAAGAGAGATCGCACAAATGAATACGATCGTGACAGAAAAAAGAATGAACGAAGTACAGGGTTAGAACAGGATTAAATCTCGAACCAGAATTGTTGGAGCAAAAGAATGGCAGAACAAATGGCAGAAAAAAGAAAAAATCTTAAAAAAGTCAGGACAGGGGTTGTAGTAAGCGACAAGATGGATAAATCGATATCCGTTCTGGTCGTCAGAAAGGAGATGCATCCGATCTACAAGAAATTCTTCAACCGAAGCAAGAAGTACATTGCTCACGATCCTGAGAACACATGCAAAGAGGGAGATACCGTTAAGATCAGGGAATGCAGAAAACTCAGCAAGACCAAGTCATGGTATCTGATTGAAATCGTAGAAAGAAAAAAATAACACTAAGGTCCAGAGATGATACAAGAAGAAACCAGACTGACAGTAGCCGATAACACCGGAGCTAAATCAGTACTTGCCTTCAGGCTGCTTGGAGGAACAAGAAAGAAGTATGCAAGGGTCGGCGATGTAATAGTATGCGCAGTTAAAAGCGCCATACCGGGCGGATCTATCAAGAAAGGTGATGTTGTAAAGGCTGTGGTGGTCAGGACTAAAAAAGAATACAGGAGACCTGACGGATCTTACATCAGATTTGATGAGAATTCAGCTGTTATTCTTGATGAAAAAGGTGAACCGAAAGGAACAAGGATTTTTGGTCCAGTAGCCAGAGAATTAAGAGAAAAGGGCTATATGAAGATCGTATCTTTGGCTCCGGAAGTTCTGTAACCAAATAAGGGTTTGCAAAGATGAAAATTATTAGAGATGACAAGGTAAAGGTTATAGCTGGCAATAATAAGGGAAAAATCGGCAAAGTCCTTAAAGTTATTGTTGATAAGAACAAGGTTATCGTCGAAGGCGTTAACATTGTCAAGAAGCACCAGAAACCTAATCAGATGAATCAGCAGGGCGGCATAATCGAAAAAGAAGCACCAATTCATGTTTCAAATGTGATGCTGGTATGCTCAAATTGCGATAAAGCTGTAAGAGTTTCAAAAAGAAGAACTGAAGACGGAAAGGTTGAAAGGATCTGCAGGTCTTGTAACAAAGCTGTTTAAGGAAGAGGAAAAAATGGATAATCAACAAAGATTGAAAACCAAGTATCGCGAAACAGTTTGTCCTTATCTGATGGAAAAGTTCAAATACAAAAGCGTGATGCAGGTTCCCAAGATAGAGAAGATAAAGCTGAATGTCGGCATGGGTGAGGCTATAAAAGAGCCTAAACTTCTTGATGCCGCAGTTGAAGAACTTACTCTTATCTCAGGTCAGAAACCTGCCGTCAGCAAGGCAAAGAGATCTGTTTCTAACTTCAAACTGAGAAAAGGAATGAAGATCGGCGCGCACGTTACATTAAGAGGCGTGTATATGTATGAATTCCTTGACAGATTAATTGAGATCTCTATTCCCAGGATAAGAGACTTTCAGGGAATGCCCGTTGAATCATTCGACGGAAGAGGAAACTATAATTTCGGTATCAAAGAACAGACTGTTTTTACTGAAATAAAGTTCGACAATATTATCAGAGCAAACGGGCTTAATGTGACCATCGTGACAACTGCTAATACCGACGAAGAGGCTTACGAACTTCTCAAGTCTGTCGGTTTCCCGTTCAAGAAAACAAAAACCGAGGATAAGTAATGGCAAAAAAGTCAATGATAGCTAAGGCTAACAAAACCCCAAAATTCAAAGTCAGGCAGTATTCAAGGTGTCAGAGATGCGGAAGGCCGAGAGGTTATATCAGGGAATACGGCATATGCAGAATTTGTTTCAGGCAACTGGCAGGTTACGGTGAGATCACGGGTGTAAAAAAGGCAAGCTGGTAATCTAAGGTTTATACTCACAAGGAGAAAATTAAAAATGACAATGACAGATCCTATTGCTGATTTGCTGACGAGAGTAAGAAATTCAACAAAGTCAAAGCACAAATATGTTGATATACCTGCCTCTAACATCAAAAGAAAGATCGTGAAGATCATGCTTGATCAGGGTTTTATAGAGAAATATGTCAATATCCGCGATGACAAGCAGGGGATTCTCAGAATCTATCTGAAATATGATGAGTACGGGAAAAGCCTGATCAGCGGTCTGCAGAGAGTTAGTAAGCCGGGTTTGAGGATGTATTCGGATGTAAAAGAAATACCGAGAATAAAGAACAACTTCGGTATGGCGATCCTATCGACTTCAAAAGGCGTAATAACTAATAAGAAAGCCAAAGAACTTAATGTTGGCGGCGAAGTTCTGTGTTATATTTGGTAAGAGGTGACTAAGTGTCGAGAATTGGAAAAAAAGCAATACAAATTCCCAAGGGCGTAAGCCTCAAAATAGAAGGGAAAAATGTTGCCGTCAAGGGCAGCAAAGGCGAGTTAAGCCTAATATTACCGGAAGTTATCAGCATTGATACTTCTGAGAGCGAGATCAAAGTCGAAAGAGCGGACGATGTGAAAACATCTAGAGCGCTTCACGGCCTATACAGAGCTCTGATAAACAACATGGTAAAAGGTGTTTCAGAGGGATTCACAAGAACGCTCATTCTGAACGGCGTAGGCTGGAGAATGGAAGTAAAAGGCAAGTATCTTGTTATGAACCTCGGATATTCACATCCGATCTACTTTCAAATACCTGACGGAACTACCATCGAAGCGACTCAGCCTGTAAGCAATGTTTCAGAAGTGAGAATATCAGGCATCGATAAAGAATTTGTCGGGTTTGTTGCTTCAAAGATCAGATCGTTCAGGAAGCCGGAGCCTTATAAAGGAAAAGGATTCAGATACTCTGATGAGACAATAATAAGAAAAGCCGGTAAAACAGCCAAGTAGTATCAATCGAAGGGTTAAAAAAATGAAGAATAAGAAAAACGAATCGAGACTCAGAAGAAAGAAAAGCATCAGGAAGAATGTCTTCGGAACAGGAATCAGGCCAAGACTCAGCGTGTTCAGAAGCAACCTTCACATCTATGCTCAGCTGATTGATGACGAGAGCGGCAGAACTTTGCTTAGCGCATCTTCGGCTGCTAAAGAACTCAGTGAAGGCAATGTAGAGAATACCGAGAACATGAAAGGCAAGACAGGCGTATCGTTCAATGTTGGTGTGGTACTGGGCAAAAAAATTCTGGAAAACAACATTGAGAGCATTGTTTTTGACAGGAACGGTTATCTCTATCACGGCAGAGTGAAGGCTTTGGCCGACGGCGTTAGAAAAGCCGGAGTGAAATTTTAACATTTACGAGGTGAATTTTGGCTCGAGAAACTAATAAAAAGACTTCAAGAACTAAAGACGACTCACCCCAGCTGATCGAGAAAATGATAAAGATCAACAGGGTTACAAAAGTTGTAAAGGGTGGTAAGAACTTCAGTTTTAACGCGATAATGGTAGTCGGAGACGGAAAGGGTAAGGTCGGATACGGACTGGGAAAGGCTCTTGAGGTTACCGATGCGATAGCTAAAGGAATTGAAGAGGCCAAAAAGAACATGATTGACGTCGCGATCGTAAAGGGTACATTGCCGCATGAAGTTATGGCAAAATACGGCGCCGGGAAAGTTCTGCTTAAACCCGCTACACCTGGTACGGGAGTGATCGCAGGCGGAGTAGTTAGATCTGTACTTGAATGTGCCGGATACACTAATGTGCTTTCAAAATGTATGGGCAGTGCGAACGCTCATAACATAGTTAAAGCTACTGTAAAAGGACTTTCGATGCTGAGAACAGAACAAGACATTCTCAAGTCTAGAAAGATCACAAAAGAAAAGCTGTATAACTAAACTGCCCCTGTGAGGAAATGATGACAGAAAAGAGATTGAAGGTAACTCTGATCAAGAGTATAATAAGACAGAAGAAAGATATAAAAGCTACTGCTCATGCTCTCGGACTCAGAAAAATTAACTTTACCAAAGAGTTTAATGATACTCCTCAGGTAAGAGGAATGCTTTTCAAGGTAAAGCATATGATCCAAGTTGAAGAAATTTAAAACGGAAAAGAAAAGATGAAACTAAACGAATTAAGACCGGCAAAAGGATCCGTTAAGAAGAAATTCAGAGTAGGAAGAGGTGTAGGATCTGGTAACGGAAAAACCGCGGGAAAAGGAAGTAAAGGCCAGAAGTCAAGATCAGGATACTCCAGAGCTCTTTACAGCGAAGGCGGCCAGACTCCTCTGACAAGAAGACTTCCCAAGAGAGGTTTCAAAAACCGTTCCAGAGTTGAATATACAGTGATCAATGTAGGCGTATTGGAAACTCTGACGGAGGAAACTGTTATAACGCCAGAACTTCTTCACTCAAAAGGACTGATAAAGCTCGGTATGCCTCTTAAAGTTCTCGGGAACGGAACACTGACAAGAAGCGTTGAAGTTCACGCTGAAAGCTTCAGTAAAACCGCCGAAGAGAAAATTAATTCTTTAAAAGGAAAAGTGGTCAAATTATGATCGAAAAAATACAAACCATAATGAAGATCCCCGAACTGAGAAAGAAGATACTTTACACGATCGGTATTTTATTTGTCTGCAGAGTGGGAGCTCATATTCCGATGCCGGGAATAAATGTGGGTGCTCTGGCTAATTATTTCAATAGTTCGAGTAACACCCTTTTTGGTATGTTCGACATGTTCACCGGCGGGGCGTTTACTAAAGCCGCCATCTTCTCAATAGGAATCATGCCGTATATTTCCGCATCAATCATAATCCAGCTTCTGGGTTCTGTTTTCCCAACAATATCCAAAATGCAGAGAGATGAGGACGGCAGAAGGAAAATTGCTCAGTGGACAAGGTACGGAACTGTTCTTCTTGCATCTGCTCAGGGTTGGGGTGTCGCAAAATTCCTTGTAAGCATGAATTCAGATTATATTCAAGTAGTTCCAAATGTTACTACGGGGTTCTACCTGATGACAATGCTGACCATCGCGACAGGAACTATAGTTCTGATGTGGCTCGGTGAACAGATAACTGCAAAAGGCATCGGCAACGGGATATCTTTAATAATCACGATCGGTATCATCGCGAGATTCCCTTCTGCAGTTCTTGAAGAATTCGTTCAGCTGCAGAACGGCAACAGAGAACTTGTTGTAGAACTGATAATATGGGTCGGAATGCTCGGTATGATCGCGGCTGTTGTTCTGCTGACACAGGCATACAGAAAAGTAAATGTCCATTACGCGAAAAGACAGGTTGGCGGCAGGAGCTACAACAATCAAATGTCATATATTCCGTTAAGACTTAACATGGCCGGCGTAATGCCCATTATCTTTGCGCAGTCGATCATGTTCTTTCCTTCAACGATAGCGACATTTCTGCCCGACGATTCATATCTGAAAGGACTCATATTCAGCATGTTCGACTACAGATCTTTCTCTTATATGGGAATATATATGCTCGTCATAATATTCTTTACATATTTCTACACCGCTCTGACTTTCAATCCGGACGATGTTGCGAACAATCTGAAACAGAGTAACGGATTCATTCCGGGAGTCAATCCGGGCAGAAATACGGCTGAGTATATTGATCATGTCGTCACGAGGATATCTTTACCGGGAGCGATATTTCTGGGCATTATTGCGATAATGACAAATGTTATCGTGATGATATTCCCCGGAGTATCATACAATCTGGCCTCTTTCTTCGGAGGTACAAGCCTGATCATTATGGTCGGAGTTGCGCTTGATACTCTTTCGCAGATAGAGTCATATCTTCTGATGCATCACTATGACGGATTTTTAAAGACAGGAAAACTTCGCGGGAGAGGCAGATAATGAACATTCTTCTGCTTGGAGCTCCGGGGAGCGGGAAAGGAAGTCAGTCTGAACAGATCCTCAAGGATTTCGGTTATGTTCAGATATCGACAGGCGATCTGTTGAGGGATTCCCTTTCAAGAAAAACTCCCGACGGTCTTCTTGCCGGAGAATATATGGGTAAAGGCGAACTTGTGCCGGACGACCTGGTCATTGAAATACTAAGAGAAAGATTGAACAGACCGGACTGCATGAAAGGAGTGATATTTGACGGATTTCCCAGGACTGTGATACAGGCAGAAAAACTGGATGCTATCCTTGAGGAGAAAGGGGAAAAGCTTGATTTTGTGCTGAACATAGAATCTCCGTTCAATGTACTAATATCCAGACTTCTTTCAAGAAGGGTATGCTCGTCTTGCGGAAAGACCTACAACATGATCTCAAACCCTCCTTCAGGGAACAAATGTTCCCAGTGCGGAGGCGAAGTTATATCAAGAGCTGACGACAGGGAGGATGTGATAAAGAACAGACTCGAGGTTTATACACAGAACACGCTCCCGCTGGTCAGATATTTTGAGGGAAAGAACATTCTTATCAGTATCAACGGAGACAGAACGGTGCAGGACATTTACAAAGATGTTAAGAGACTGATTGAAGAACGGGAGAAAAATTAATGGCCAAAGAGAACACTATTAAGATCGACGGTGTTATAAAGGAAGCTCTTCCGAACGCGATGTTCAAGGTCGAGCTCGAGAACGGCCTTGTGATCCTGGCGCACGTGTCCGGAAAGATGAGAATGCATTACATTAAAATGGTTCCGGGCGATAAGGTGAAGATCGAGATATCACCGTACGATCTGACGAAAGGCAGGATCGTTTACAGGAACAAATGATTTAGGAGTTTTAGATGAAAGTAAGAGCATCGGTAAAGAAAATATGCGACAACTGCAAGGTGATCACCAGAAAGGGCGTTGTTCGTGTTATCTGCAAAACAAAGAAACATAAGCAAAGACAAGGTTAAGGGAGGTAAATTTGGCTCGTATAGCTGGTGTAGATCTACCCAACAATAAAAGAGTAGAGATCGGATTAACCTATATTTACGGTATAGGACGTTCAACATCAAGAAGGATACTTGAGAAACTGAACATTCATTTTGATACCAAAATAAAGGACTTAACCGAAGATCAGATCGACGCGATCAGAAAAGTGATCACGAACGAATTAGTTATCGAAGGAACATTGAGGACCCAGACGAAGCTTGCTATCAAGAGATTGATGGACATAGGAAATTACAGGGGTATCCGCCATAGAAAGAACCTTCCGGTAAGAGGACAGAGGACTAAAACCAATGCCCGTACAAGAAAGGGGAAAAAGAAAATGGCAGTAAAAAACAAAAAATAATTTTCTAAACATTTTGCTCAAGGGAGGATAGCTTGGCAATTGACAAAAAAAGAAAAAAGCTGAAAAAGAAAGATAAGGTCGATCCGATCGGAGTAGCCCATATAAAGGCCACTTTCAACAACACTTTACTGTGTCTTTCTGACAGCTACGGAAACATCATAAACTGGTCCAGCGGCGGAAAAGTCGGCTATAAAGGTTCAAAAAAGAACACCAGTTTCGCAGCCCAGATGGCGAGTGAACAGATCGCTAAAGAAGCGATGGGGCTCGGTTTGAGAAAAGTTAATGTGATCGTGAAAGGACCCGGAGCAGGAAGAGAGTCATCTATAAGAGCTCTTAACGCTGCAGGATTAGAGATACTTTCAATTAAAGACATTACTCCGGTACCGCATAACGGTTGCAGGCCGAAAAAGAAAAGAAGAATTTAATCATCATTCGGAGAAAAGAGAATGGCAAAAGACTTAACTCCAAGAGGAAAGATATCGAGAAAATACGGCGAGAATCTTTTTGGATTACCGAAATACGACAAGATCGTGCAGAAGAGACCTTATGAGCCGGGCCAGCATGGAGCCTCAGGTAAGAGAAAGAGGGTTTCCGAGTACGGACTGCAGCTCAAAGAAAAACAGAAAGCCAAGTATATTTACGGGCTTCTTGAAAAACAGTTCAAGATCATTTATGAAAAAGCTAAATCCGACAAAGGGATCACCGGTGAGAATCTGATGGTCAGGCTCGAGTGCAGGCTGGATACTCTTGTTCACAGGCTTGGTTTTGCGCCCAGTCAGAGAGCAGCGAGACAGATGGTATCTCATAAGCATTTCATGGTAAACGGCAGATCGGCCAACATACCTTCGATGCTTATCAGAGTTAACGATGTGATCTCGGTTAAGGAAAAATCCAAAAAGCTTGAGATAATTCACGAGTCGCTTAAAAATGTCAATGAAAATCCGAGGCCGTATCTTAAGATAGATAAAGCTGTTATGGAAGGAACTTTGACAGATTTACCAAAAAGGGAAGACATCCCGGTAAAGATCAATGAGCAACTCATAGTCGAACTTTACTCTAAATAAAGAGAGAAAAAAATGGCTGTACTACCTTTTAAAATTCCTGAGTCTATCGAGATCCAGACTCTGAACGAAAACTACGGCAGGTTCGTACTTTCTCCGCTTGAGAGGGGTTATGGAATCACGATCGGTCACGCTATGAAAAGAGTATTATTGTCGTCAATACAGGGAGCCGCGATCTACAGTATAAAGATCGATGGGGTATTGCACGAATTTTCAAGCATACCGGGAGTGAAAGAAGATGTCGCGATAATGATACTGAACCTGAAAAAGGTCAGATTAAGCCTCAACGAAGGCAGAACCTCGAAAGTTACAGTTAACCTTAAAGGTCCAAAGATATTTACAGCAAAGGATATCGAGGATTCTTCAGGCGGCGAGGTAAAAGTATTCAATCCCGGTTTCAAGATAGCCACCCTCAACGAAGACGCCGAATTCAGTATTGAGCTGAACATAAAAGTCGGTAGAGGGTATGTTTCATCTGATGCAAACAGGGACGATAATGATCCTATAGGTACAATAGCAGTTGATTCGATCTTTTCCCCCATACTCAAAGTCAGCTACGATATTGAGAATACGAGGGTCGGAGACAGAACTGATTATGAGAAACTTTCTCTTGATGTTCACACAGACGCTTCCGTTTCACCTGAAGAAGCTATAACATATGCCGGTCTGATACTCAGAGATCACATTAATCTCTTCATTAAGTTCGAGGTCGAGGAAGATTCAGAGGGATTCGAAGAAGAAGATCCTGATATTCTTAAGAAAAGAAACCTTCTTAAGATGTCTATCGATGAACTTGAGCTTTCTGTCAGATCGTACAACTGCCTGACTGATGCAAAAGTAAAAACGATTGGCGATCTGGTAAGGAAAAAAGAAAGCGAGATGCTCAAATTCAGGAACTTTGGTAAAAAGTCGCTTGCTGAATTGAACAAAGTTCTGAAAGAGAAAGGACTGGAGTTCGGTATGGATGTTGATAAATATCTGAACGACACGCAGTCAAGAAAGAAGAAATGATTATAGAGGAAAATAAAGATGCGTCATAATGTAAAGGGAAGAAAATTAAACAGGACCGCAAGCCACAGGAAATCGCTGATGAGCAACTTGTCGGGTCAGCTGTTCGAGCATAAGCAGATCATTACTACCGTTCCGAAAGCAAAAGAGGCCAGGAAGTATGCGGAAAAGATGATCACTCTCGGTAAAAAAGGCGATCTGAACTCTCTCAGGCAGGCTCTGAAGTTCCTTAAACAGAAGAGCGTTGTGTTTACGCTGTTCAACGATATCGCCCCGAATTATAAAAAAAGGAACGGCGGTTATACAAGAGTTCTGAAACTCGGAAACAGAAAGGGTGATGCTGCGGAGACAGCTGTTCTTCAGCTTGTCGAATTTGACGATTCAGCGGATGTTCCTGCTAAAGCAAAAAAAGCAGATGCGGAAGAGACCCCGAAAAAGAAAGAGAAAAAAACTGCAGTGAAAAAAGAGAATACTGCTGAAGAGATCAAGACGGAATCGCAGGCTGAATAGTTAAAAGATCAGCAGGCATTATAATTTGTTCGGGGTGTGGCGCAGCCCGGTTAGCGCACCTGCCTTGGGAGCAGGGGGTCGGAAGTTCAAATCTTCTCGCCCCGACAAAAAAATTAAAGGGTTTATAAGAAACCCTTTAATTTTTATTAAAAAATAAAATCTTTTGCTTGAAATTTTACCAATGTTTTCGTTTATTTAAGACTTAAGTTATCCTTTAAAATTGAAAGGGGGATTTTGTGATATGCAAAAAGTGTAATACCTTAAACTCTAATGACGCAAAAGTATGCGTTAACTGCGGTGAAAAGCTCACGACAATAGCTCAGCCTCTTAAACAGGACAAAAAATCCCCGACTTTACAGCCCGCAACAAGCAGATACGCATCTGCTCCCAAGCCTGCTCAAACAAAGAGTAAGCCGGCGGGCGGCTCTGAAAAGAAATCTCATACTGGCGTTTTACTTCTGCTGCTTATTATTGTGATCGCAGGAGCAGGTTATATTCTTGTTAATACGGATGAAGGTAAGAAATATGTTGAAGACCTGAAATCGAATGAAACTTTCGGTCAGTATATAACTATGGTCGACAGCCTGATCAAACCTTATCTTAACGAATACATACCGAGCATGAAAGCTGAAGAGGAAGCAAAAAGACTTGCTGAAGAAGAGGCAAAAAAACTTGAAGAAGAAAAAAAGAAGAAGCTGACCGTCAAAAAAAGATCTGATGAAGATATGAAGCCTGTGATCAAGAGAGTCAACAGGGCTATGCAGTATTATAGAGCCCTCAAGGACAATATGAATATGGTGCTTATTACTGAAGGCAATATTATGATAGGCAGTGATATTGAAAGCGAAAATGAGCGGCCTGTACATGAGGTATTCGTTAAGGCATTTTATATCGATGAACACGAAGTGACTAATTCACAGTTCAGAATATTTGTTGAAGAGACCGGTTATAAATTACCCAAACATATTTTATTTGACCAGTTCAACGGTCCGAATCAGCCGATCGTCGGTGTCTCATATCAGGATGCAGAAGCTTACGCCAAATGGGCAGGAAAACGCCTTCCCACAGAATATGAGTGGGAAAAAGCCGCAAGAGGAGGTCTGATAGGATTGAAATATCCATACAGTAACGAGATCGATCCTAAGATCGCATGCTATGATCTTAATCCGGTTAATGACGGTCCGGCAGATGTAAAAAGCTACGAGCCTAACGATTATAAACTGTACGACATGGTCGGAAATGTTGCGGAGTGGACTACATCCGGCGCGGTACCTTATCCGGGAGGAAGGCTTTTTAAGGAATACGGATCGGATTACAGGTGTATCCGCGGAGGCAGCTGGAAAGATATCAAAGCTAATCTCACTGTGTCGATCAGAGATTTTAAAGGCGTCAACTGGTCGGGAAACAATGTCGGTTTCAGATGCGTAATGGATTATTAACATTTAATATGAGCACAAATAAAGGTAATAAAGCATTATTAACTGAGATGGTCAGGAAAGATGTTATCAGCTATCTCAACTTTATAGGTCAGGTTTACCCCGATGCAATTCAGATAGATTCTGATATCGCAGGCATCAAATACAAATTGAAAAAAGATAATCTAGAGGGCATTACGATAAAAGATAAAGCCGATACGGCTAAGGTGGCCAGTATTCAGGAACTGGAAAAGCTCGTTTCCGAGTGTAAAAAATGCGAGCTTCACAAAACAAGAAAAAATGTTGTTTTCGGAAAAGGTTCCGATAAGGAGAAACTGGTAATTATCGGAGAGGCTCCGGGAGCCGAAGAGGATCAGACAGGTGAGCCATTCGTCGGCAGGGCGGGACAGCTGCTCACAAAAATGCTTTCTGCAATAGATATAAACAGAGATGACATATACATATGCAATGTGTTAAAATGCAGGCCGCCGGGGAACAGAGATCCTCTTCCTGACGAGATAACTATGTGCTCGAACTACCTCGACATGCAGCTGGAATTCTTAAAACCCAGATACATACTTGCTCTCGGAAGGATAGCGGCGATGAGGCTTTTAGGAAAGCAGTCCACAATGAAAGAATTCAGGGAGGGAGATCACAGTTACAAAGGCGTTCCTGTACTTGTCACTTATCATCCGTCCGCACTTTTAAGAAATCCGAATTGGAAATATCCCGCATGGGAGGATCTTAAGAGACTGAAAGAACTTCTGGACGAAAAAAATGGATGATATTTCTAAAAAGATAAAAGCTCTAAGACAAAAGATAAAGAAATACAACGATCTATATTATAAGCAGGGCGTCTCCGCAGTCAGCGATTATGAATACGATATGCTTTTAAAGGAACTTGAAGAACTCGAAAACAGTTCCGGCGCGAGCCTTTTCGATAATAAACAAACTTCACCTTCGCAGACAGTAGGATCTGACCTCAATGAAGGGTTTAAAAAAGTCAGGCATGCCAATAAAATGCTTTCGATTTCCAACAGCTATAACAGAGATGATCTTATAGAATTTGACGCAAGATTAAAAAAACAGCTCGACAGTAAAGACGATATCGAATACTGCGTTGAATACAAGATCGACGGACTGGCTTTTTCGGCTGTATTTGGAAAAGGGAAGCTTAAGTATGCGGCTACCAGGGGAGACGGAGAACAGGGAGATGAGATCACCAGAAATTTTCTGACTATTCCTGACATGCCCTCAGAAGTAGCCTCTGATCATGATTTTGAAATAAGGGGCGAGATATACATAGGTAAAGAAGATTTCGTAGAACTGAACAGGCAGCGGGAAGTGAACGGTCTGGATATGTTCGCGAATGCCAGAAATGCGGCAGCCGGCTCATTAAAGCTTTTGGATCCGGAAGAAGTAAAAAAGAGATCCCTCAGAGCGCTGTGTTACTATTATTCCGGCGGCGGTTCTTACGGCATCCATACAAGAAATCTGGTGCTTCTGAAGAGCCTCGGATTCCCGGTTTCGGATTATTACAAAATCTGCGGGAATATTGAAGAAGTTGTTGAAGAGTGCAGGATAAAAGAGCCTGTAAAGAACACTCACGAATTTGAAATTGATGGACTTGTAATAAAAGTGAACGATATCAGCCTGAGGAATAAACTGGGCGAAACTGCAAAATCGCCAAGATGGGCGATTGCATATAAATTTATGCCGGACAGGGCTGAAACGACACTGAAAGATATAGTACTTCAGGTCGGAAGAACCGGTGCTGTTACGCCTGTTGCGGTTCTTGAACCTGTGCTTCTTTCCGGAACAACCGTCAAAAGGGCGACGCTGCATAATTTTGATGAGATCAGAGAGAAAGACATAAGGATCGGGGACATAGTGACGATAGAAAAAGCGGGAGAGATAATACCTCAGGTAATCGGAGTAAATCTCGAAAAAAGACCTGCAGATCTGGAAGAATTCGACTTTCCTGAAAAATGTCCAGTTTGCTCTTCCAAACTTTTCAGGTCCGAAGATGAAGTGGTGTTCAGATGCATAAATTCCTCATGCCCTGCGCAGATAAGAAGGCAGATAGAACATTTCGCTTCGAAGCAGGCAATGAACATTTCAGGGTTGGGACCTGCACTTGTCGCTTCGCTTACAGAAAAGGGTTTGATCTCAGATATTTCTGACCTTTATTCGCTTTCGGCAGACTCAATATCTTCAATGGACGGTATGGGTGAGGTGTCGGCGAATAACCTTATCGCAAGCATCTTGGAGAGTAAGTCGAGGAGTCTGGAGAACCTCATTTTCGGCCTGGGCATCAGGCACGCGGGAAGAGAAGCGTCATTATCACTCGCAAAACATTTCGGTGATGTGGAGAGCCTCATGGCTGCAGGAGAAGAAAAGCTTACCGAGATACCCGATGTCGGCAAAAAGACAGCAGAGTCGCTCGTTTCGTATTTCAGCCTGGGAAAAAATATTCTGCTGATAGAAAAACTTAAAAATTCGGGAGTTTGTACCCGATATTTAAAAAGTGATGGATCAGAGATCGAATTTTTCAGGAACAGGATTTTTGTAATTACAGGAACTTTTGAATCTTTTTCAAGGGAAAAGCTGCGGGATATTATAATTAAAAACGGAGGAAAGGTGTCCTCTTCCGTCGGGGAAAAAACAGATTATCTGCTTTGCGGAGAAAACCCCGGATCAAAACTTCAAAAAGCGACAGGTTTAGGCGTCAGTGTCATTTATGAAAATGAGCTGAAGAAAATAATTTAAAGTTCGTTTTAATCAACTTTTATGCTTGACTATTTGAAAACTTATGGTTAATTTTTAAAGCTATATTAATCGTGTAAAGTTAAAGAG
>Ga0265294_10001332_pt1 | contig 33364 bp, 29 predicted proteins | sample MunlanPumphouse3_FD_192504 | JGI IMG/M metagenome (GOLD analysis project Ga0265294, IMG submission 192504) | Groundwater microbial communities from a municipal landfill in Southern Ontario, Canada - Pumphouse #3 | ecosystem: Environmental > Aquatic > Deep subsurface > Groundwater | place...
AACCAAAAGCAGAAATGTTTTTCGTGGAATAGGAATTTGAATTTGGGTCACTGTCATCATTGCAATGCAAGTTTTGTTGAGTTTCATGAATTAGGGAAACAAGAACCCATTTCATCAGAACCACAAAAAGAACAAGACATCCCAAAACAGGCAAAAGAAAAAACAATATTAAAGATTTCCACAATACCAAGTGGATATATTGATCAATCATTTGGTATAGGGTCTAATTTGGGTATGTTCTTAGAAAAGCATTTCAAGAAAGAGGCTATTGAAAAGATGATGATTAAGTATTTTCTTGGGAACACGAAAGAGAAAGAAGTTATATATTGGTATATGGATAAGCATTTAAGACTTAGGACTGGCAAGATTATGCAATATGATTCTTTAAGTGGGAAGAGGGTTAAGGGAAAGGGTATGATGTCTAAGCCTGATGCTGATTGGGTGCATAATAGATTGAACAAGAGAAACAAATTGCCAAAAGATTTTAGCTTTTCTAGGTGCTTGTTTGGTGAGCATCTATTGAGGTTGAATACTAAAGCCACAGTATGTTTGGTCGAGAGTGAGAAAACAGCCCTAATAGGTTCAATCTATATGCCTAATGAGATTTGGCTTGCAACAGGTGGAAAGAATATGTTTAATGAAACAGTATGCAGGTGTCTTAAGGGTCGAAATGTTATTATCTTCCCAGACCTTGGAGCAACAAAGGAGTGGCAGGAGAAAGCAGAAGAGATTTCAAAGGCAGTGGGATGTGATATGAAAATTAATGATGTTTTGGAACGCTTAGCAACAAAAGAGCAAAGAGAAAAGGGATTAGATATTGCAGACTTTTACTTAGAAGCTAATAATAAACAAACAATAGACCAATAAGCTATAAAGCCACAAATGAATCACCATAACAATTTACTGAATCACTGAACTAATTTGCTGAATCACTGAAACAATTTGCTGAATCACTGATCCATTTCCGTGAATCACTGAAACAATTAAGAGCATATTACAGGGCAAGGAATTTAACTTTAATTAACTAAAATAATGTGTATTTTTCTTATATAAAATGCTCATAATTCAAATAGTTTTTGTATCTTTGTAGGGTGATATAAAAGACTTAGCAAAGTGTTAAATCCGTTAATTCACAATTTGAAAACAAAAAACCCTCGCGATGGTATAAGGTAATCGCACAGTATTATGTTAAAGTATGTAAAAGTACAACGCAACATCCAAGTGGGTGCAACGCCAGGGATTAAGTTCCTTGCAAGATTGTTCAGAGGAAACGATGTCGGTATGGATCAATTATGCCAAGAGATTACAGAGTCAACCACTGTATCTTATCCTGACGTATTGGCTTGCTTAAAGGCTCTTGAGATTACGGTTTCAAGACACGTTATGAACGGCTCTGCTGTTAAGTTTGCACTCCTTGGGTCTTTTATCCCTGCCATAAAGGTGAAAGCTCAAACGAACCTTGAATTAGTGGATGCGTCAACCATCAAGGCAGTCCGTTGTAGATTCTACCCTTCGCCTGACTTCAAACGCAGCCTTGGAAAAACAGGATTTGCTGAAGCTAACCTTGAAATTAAGGGATTGCAGTAGGCTTAAAAGGTCGAAGGACAAAGGTCTAAGGTCGAAAGTCCAAGGACAATGGTCTAAGAATTGAGGGGGGTATTGATTATCTCCCTCTTTTTTTTGCCTGCTCTTTTGCCTGCTCTTTCTGCTCTTTTGCTTTTGATTGTTTCTTATGTTTAGGACAAAAAAATCCCCGCAAAGTTGTTTCACGGGGTATTGATTTTTCTTATGATATGTTTTTCTTTAATCTTCTTTTGAGGTTAGGATTTCAAGGATTAGGTCGTCCATTGAGTCCATTCCGTAGCGTCCTATCTTGCCTATGTTTTGGATTGATCGTTCGATTGATTTCTCGCTTATGCCATCGGTTGGTTCTACTTCTATGTTGCGGATGGCAAGGGTTGAGCTATCGAAGGCTGAGCCAAGTGCTACTGACATTTTGAGTGAGCATGAGGGTTTGGCTCCGTCACATATCATGCCTGTTATGGTGTTTATCATGTTTTTGATTGCTGAGCCTACTTGCTCATAGGTTCCGCCCTGCAAGAGGACTAAGCCTGCTGATGCTCCTATTGATGCGTTTACTAAACCACAAAGGGCTGATAATCTGCCAATATATTGTTTTACGTAGGTGGAGACAAGGTGGCTGAGCATTAGGGAGCGGATTAACTGCTCTTCTGTTTTTTGGGTTTCTTTGGCAAAATGGTAGATTGGTAGGGTGCAGGTTACGCCTTGGTTGCCTGAGCCTGAATTGGTATAGACTGGTGCTGTGGCTCCTCCCATTCTTGCGTCTGAGGCTGCACAGGTTCTTGCTATTACTCGCTTCCTAACTGAGGTTTCTTCATCGTTCATCAGTATCTTGCCTATCTTCAGTCCATAGTCGCCTCTTAGTCCTTCTTGTGATGCGGCATCGATGACTGGCACTATGTCTAATATCCATCTTAGCTTTTCAAGGGGGCTTTTTGTGGAGTAGTCAAATACGTCTTTTAGGGTGATTTCAAGGTTATTGTCTATGTCTTTGAGCTCTACGCTTTGAACGGCTTTCTCAAACTGCACTTCTTCGTCCTTTTGAATGTGTACGAAGTTTAGGTGTGTTTGTGCTATTATGACTTTGGAGCTGCTGTTTCCTGCGTATGCTCTACACTCAATATAGAGTTTATCAACGTCTTTGGCGTGGAAGATTTCTAATTTATGGGTCTTTAACCACTCTTTAGCTATTGGCATACATTCTGACTTGCAGTTTAAGACGTCTAAGCCTTTTGAGCTCTCGCCACAGACTACGCCAAGGCTTATTGCTATTGGTAAGCCTATCATCCCTGTGCCTGGTATTCCAACTCCCATTGCGTTCTTGATGACGTTTTGGCTTATATGCAGTTCTATTCTTTGTGGCTGATGTCCTAAGACTTCTTTAGCTTTTGCAACACATAGTGCTACGGCAACTGGCTCTGTGCATCCTGTGGATAGTATTATATTTTCTTTTAATAGTTGTTCTATTATTTCTTCTTTAGACATTATTTATATCGGTTTGGGTATTAAACTTAATTTTGTTTTTTCTCTATCTCTTTCATTAAGTCTGGCTTAATCTTCTTCTCATATACTTTCTTGAAGTCTTCAAAGGTGTATTGTGCTTCGTATCTTCCACCTAAGAAAACTATGATTGGTTCAAAGTCTTGTGGTGGGAAATAGCTTGAAAGCACTGTTGCTATTGTTAGGTCTGGGTTAAGTACGCAGTAGGAAGGGTATGCTAAACGGTTATTTAATAGCATTGATGCAAGCTCGTGTGCTCCTCCTCTTTTGCCTTGTGGGGTTTGGTTCTTGTATTCTTTTCCTCCAAACATAACTGGCTGTTTTGACTCTGCATCAAACTTCACTGAGTAGAAGTAGTGGTTCATTATTTTTGCAATTGTGGTATCTGCAAAGGTGTCTTTGTCCATTTTCTTGCACCATCCACACCAGTCGGTATAGCAGTCGATGAATACTCTTTTGGCGTCTTTGCCGTCTTTTTCTATTTGGGTCTCTACTTCTGTTATATCGTACCACTTGATTGTTTTTTGCGAATAGCCTAAATTTGCAAATATTGTTAGGCATAGTACTAATAGACTTAGTTTTTTCATATTAATTAGTTATTATCGTTTATTATTATCTGATTTGTTTCTTCTATTATCTTCTCTGCATCGAGTCTCTTTATCTTTGAGCCGCTGTAGTAGAACTCTAAGACTTGCCAATATTCATAGCCTTGGTCACACATATTTATTGCTCCCTCTTGGCTCATCCCCACTCCGTGTCCATAGCCTTTGCCACTTAGCTTTACTTCGCTTCCCCATAGTTGAATGTCGAAGAGGGTTGACCTAAGTGCAAAGTCTTTTCTTATCTGTACAAGAGGTATGCCAAGCATGGTTTTCTTCCTACCTTCTTTTTGTGAGAAGCTTATTAGCTCGTTCTTAATGGAGTCGTCCTTTATGTTAACGCCCTTATCTCTGAAATAGTTCTTCCAGTCTTTTAGTTTTATAAATTTCTCCCACTCGTAGGCTTTCATCCCTACTGAAAAGGTGTCTTGCTTGCCCACAAGGTGAGAGAAGGGTCTGCTCCAAACATCCTCTGAATTTACGGTCTGTCCTCCACTATTTGCATGGAAAAGTGTTTCTATTAGGTTGCCTAAGGAATCCACTATAACCTCTGACTTGCTATTATGTGCTCCTTGAATTACCTCAACTTGGTTTGCTCTGCCTTTATATGCTTGGCAATGTACACCATCACACATTTGGTAACCGTCTTTCTTGTGTTTTTGTATATTCATAAAGAGGTAGTTCCTTACGCAGATGGCTTGCAATTTAAAGAAATCAACATTCTTGGTTGCTCCCCATGTTTCGGCTTGGACTACGCCTGCTATATAGCTTTCTATCTCTATGTTATTGATTAGTTGAAGTTGGTTTCTTTCGGCTGTAACGATTAGATTGTCGTCATATCTCCTATCTGGTTGGTCTTTTGGGTTTATTAGGAAGAAGTTCATCAGACCTTGGGTTAGGAAGGATATTGATTTGTAGGAGCCTATTAGTGAGTCGTTGATTAGTAGTTCTACCTTCTCTGTTTTTGCTTTAAGTTTAACTATATCGGTTTTTTGTATGCCTATTTCTTCTTTCCCAAACTTTATGGTATAGCGTCCAAATGAAGAAACAAAGCTTGCTTCCTTAATGTTTTTGTCTGCGTATATCCTTACATTTATCTTCTCTGCCCTAAGGCTTATTGAGAGTGTTATAAGTGCTATTAGTAGTATGGTCTTTAAAAATTTCATCTTAGGTTTTAGTTTAGTCTCTTAGTAGTTTAACAATGCTCTTAGCTATCTTATTGCTTGCTCCTGCTTCTCCTAATATTGTTTTTAGGTTTGAATAGTTCATCTCTATCTCTGTCCTATATCCTTCATCATAAGCTATTCTTCTAAATTCTTTTTCCAATCTTGCTTCGTTCCAGTCCTTTTGAAGCAGTTCTACAACGGCAGGACGGTCGAGGATTAGATTAACGAGTGAGACATATTTAAGGTCAACAAGCATCTTCCCTATTGCAAACGAGATTGGGTTTCCCTTATAGCAGACAAGTTCTGGGACATTGAAAAGAGCTGTTTCGAGGGTTGCAGTGCCTGAGCATACAATTGCAGCATAGCTTACGCTTAGGATTGAATAGATTTGGTTATAGATTATCTTTACGTCCTGCTCGTCCATATACTTTCTATAGAATGATTCTTTGTGGGTTGAAAGTCCTGCTACTACAAAATCGAAGTCGGGGAACTTATCGACAAGGGTCATCTGAAGGGATAGTATGGCTTTGATTTCTTGGACTCTTGAGCCTGGCAATAGTGCTATAATGGGTTTTTCACCTAAGTTATTTGCTTTTAGGAATGCTTCCTTGTCTTGTGTTTGGGAGTAGTGCTGGATTTCGTCTAAGAGTGGGTTACCATAGTATTCGACTTCAAAGTCGTGCTTTTTGAAGAACTCTTTCTCAAATGGGAATATTACATATAGCCTTGTCAAGACCTTCTTCATTAGCTTTATTCTTCCCTTCTTCCATGCCCATACCTTTGGTGAAATATAGTAGATTGTCTTTATGCCTTTGAGGTGACAGAATGTTGCCATTCTTAGGTTGAAACCTGGGTAGTCAACAAAGATTACTGCATCTGGCTTGTATTTGATTATGTCTTTCTTGCATAGGCTTAGGTTTTTTAGTATTGTGCTTAGGTTTGCAATTACTTCAACAAAGCCCATGAAACTAAGGTCTTTAATATGTTTTACAAGGGTTCCCCCTTCTTTTATCATATTATCGCCTCCCCAAAATCTAAACTCTGCGTCCTCATCCTTTTGTTTCAATCCCTTCATTAGGAAAGAAGCATGCAAATCTCCTGAAACCTCTCCTGCAATAATATAGTATTTCATATCTATTTGGAAATTAGGTTAAAAAATCCTGACATGTATAGGAAAATGAAGTATGGGATAAGTGAGAAAACGATTATTAGGACGAGTGCCTTTGCTGATTTGATGTATTCTAATTTGAAATACCACCTCATAAGGAGGATAGCAGGTATGAAAGCAAACATAAATAGCTTGGGGTCGTCATAAAATCCTTTGGAAACAAGACTTAAGCCTAAGAGTAAGACCATTGAACTTAAGATTATGGATATAAGCCCAACTAAGAATCCAAATGCGTAATTGTCTTTCTTTAATTTATCTATCATTATTGAAAACGTTTTTTGTATTTATCTATTACGTTATAGGCTGTGAAGTCAACCTGCTGTGGTGTTATTGAAATATAGCCATCACTTAGTGCATTATAGTCGGCTCCCTTGTCTTGGTCTTGAATATTATAAACACCTGTTAGCCAATAGTAGCTATAACCCATTGGGTCTTTTCTTTCAACAAAATCTTCATTCCAATATGCCTTTGCTTGGTGGCATACCTTAATTCCTTTTATATCTTTTTCTGGTATATTGACATTTAAACAAGTGCCTTCATCCAAACCATTCTCTAAGACTTCTTTAGTTATTTGTTCAATATATGGCATGCAATGTTCGAAGTCAGCATCGGACTTGTGGCAGTCGAGTGAGAAACCAATGCTTGGAACGCCTAATGCACAGCCTTCAAAGACAGCTGCCATTGTTCCTGAGTAAATAGTATTGATTGATGCATTTGAGCCGTGGTTAATGCCTGAAACAAGTAAGTCAGGTTTCCTATCTATCATTAGTTTATTGAATGCAATCTTTACAGAATCAACAGGAGTTCCAGTGCAAGCATAAGCCTGATATCCTTCTGCTTCTGCAAATTTATGGTATCTTAGTGGTTCATTAACTGTTATAGAATGACTCTTGCCGCTTTGCTGGGTCGTAGGTGCAACAACGATAACATCTCCAAGCTTTCGCATCATTTCAACAAGTAGCTCTATGCCCTTAGCTCTAAAGCTGTCGTCATTGGTTATAAATATCAAAGGTCTTCTCATATAATTCAAAATAAGTTACAAAGATAAGTATAAAAATATTACTTTTGCATATTAAATTTCTTTTTATGATAAAACGCTTACTACTTTTGCCTATTCATCTTTTATGGAAGATTGAAAATAAATTTCTTAGGTTTCTATTTGTTGGAGGAATTAATACTGCATTCGGATACTTACTTTTTCTATTTCTAATTTGGATTGGTCTTCACTATGTGGTTGCTCTTCTAATTTCTCAAATCTTTGGGGTGCTATTTAATTATAAGACAACTGGATATATAGTATTTCAAAACAAATCAAATAATCTTCTTATCAAATTCTTCTTGGTTTATGCCTTTATTTACCTGATTAATGTCCTTGAATTATACTTTCTTAACCAATCTCCTTTATATGATGTCTTACTTTCTAACCACTATCTTAGCTTTATTCATAATATGCCAATTGACACAAGCAAGTTGGGTAACGTAATTGGTCAGGCTATAGTTATTCTTCCAAATGCTGTCCTTACATTCTTTTTGAATAAGATATTTGTGTTTAAGACTAACAAGATACAAGAAGAAGTCCTTGATGCAATCGATATTTTTATTGAGGAAGAAGAAAAAGAGCATCAAAATTCCTAAAAAAGTAAACGAATCAAGATTAACGGTGTTATTATGTTGTACAAAAAAATAAACTAAAAAATTTAACACATGAAAAAAATCACTTCACTTTTTGCAGCTTTACTATTAAGCTCTTCTATGTTTGCAGGAATCGTTGTTGGAACAGTTGGTAACGGAAACTTCGTTAACTGGGAAAACCAAACAATTGCTGGATTTGGATTAGACTTCAATAATGATGGAGTCTTAGAATTTAAACTTTCAAACTCTGGGTTCGACGTTGAAAACATCAACTGTTATATTGAATATAACGCATCAAACCCTACATTTAACATCTGGGCTGTTGGTAATCAAGATGAGGATTGGGATATTCCAAAAAACTTAGCTTTCAACACTCAAATTGGAACATCTGGAAACTGGGTTGGAATGGGTGACTGTTCTTTGGTTAGCTGGGATGGCATTAGCCCTGCTTTTGCAATTGGCACTACATCATATATGGGCTTTCGTTTCAAAATAGGTGCTAATACTCATTATGGTTGGGCAAAGGTTATTATTACAGGTAGTGCTGCTATTGGTTTCACTGCAACTTTCCAACAAATAGCTTACGAATCAACTCCTAACACTCCAATTGCAGCAGGAAAGACTTCAACAGCTGGTTTAAATGATATTTCACAAACAAGCCTTTCAGTTTATCCTAACCCTGCAACTGACGTAGTAAATATTACTGGTTGTGAAAATGCTTCAAAGATTGTTATTTCAAATGTTTTAGGACAAAGAGAAATAGAAGTTTCTTCAAAAACAAACTCAATAAATATTGAATCATTGAAACCAGGTGTTTACTTCCTAACAGTGTTCAATGGAGATAAGACCTCAACCAAGAAATTAATCAAGAAATAAGGGTTATATCAAACAATAATTCTTAGACATAAAAAAAACGGCTCACAAGTATTTATACCTATGAGTCGTTTATTTTTTTATGTAATATAGGGCTTAGCCTATTTCTTTGTCTTATGCTTTGTTATCTGAGCCTAAAACGTTCTTACATTTGTGTATATATAGTTGTTTTAAGCTTTCTCTTGCTGGTCCTAAGTATTTTCTTGGGTCAAATTCAGCTGGTTTATTTGCAAGCACTTCTCTAATTGCTGCGGTCATTGCTAAACGTCCGTCAGAGTCTATGTTTACCTTACAAACCGCAGATTTAGCTGCTCTACGTAATTGCTCTTCTGGAATTCCTACTGCGTCTTTAATTGCTCCACCATATTGATTGATTGTTGTTACCAAGTCTTGTGGAACTGATGAAGAGCCGTGAAGTACGATAGGGAATCCTGGGATACGTTTTTCAATTTCTTCTAATATATCGAAACGAAGAGGTGGTGGAAGAAGTACTCCATTTGCATCTCTTGTACATTGTGCTGGTTTGAATTTATTAGCTCCGTGTGAGGTTCCAATTGAAATAGCTAATGAGTCAACTCCTGTTTTCTTAACAAAGTCTTCTACTTCTTCTGGACGTGTATAATCGCTGTGTTCTGAAGATACATCATCCTCTACTCCTGCTAAAACGCCCAATTCACCCTCAACCGTTACGTCATATTGGTGTGCATACTCAACTACTCTTTTAGTTAGGGCAACGTTTTCATCATAAGGTAGGGCAGATCCATCTATCATTACTGATGAGAAGCCATACTCAATACATGATTTACAAAGTTCAAACGTGTCTCCGTGGTCTAAGTGAAGCACAATTGGAATATTGCATCCAAGTTCTTTTGCATACTCAACTGCTCCTTGTGCTAAGTAGCGTAGGATGGTTTGATTTGCATACTTTCGAGCACCTGAGCTGATTTGAAGTATTACTGGAGATTTAGCTTCCACACAAGCTTGAATAATTGCTTGCATTTGTTCCATGTTATTGAAGTTGAAAGCAGGTATTGCATATCCTCCTTCAAAGGCTTTAGTAAAAATTTCTCTCGAATTCACTAAGCCAAGTTCTTTGTAACTTACCATATCGATTAATTTTTTGGGTTTGTAAATAAAATGATTTACTTCTTTTCTATAATTTCATTAATTATATTCTCTATCCTATTATACAGCCCCTTGCTTGTCTTAACAAGTGGTAGTCTTAGATTATTTTGTGATAGATTCATAATCTCTAAAGCTGCCTTCACTCCTGCTGGGTTGCCTTCTTCAAATATTGCATTAAAGAAAGGAAGTAGCTTATAATGAATATCTTTTGCTTTTTTGTAGTCACCCTTTAAGCATAGGTTGACCATTGTGCTCATTTGTTTTGGAAGTGCATTTGCAGCAACAGAAATAACTCCTGCCATGCCTATGCTTAGAAGTGGGAGTAGTAGTCCGTCTTCTCCTGAAATAACGTGGAAGTTCTTTGGTTTCTTTGCTATTATCTCCATACACTGTGCAAAATTGCCTGAGGCTTCTTTAATACCTACTATGTTTGGGAACTCATTAGCTAATTGAAGACAGGTTTCTGCGGATATGTTGGAGGCTGTTCTTCCTGGCACATTATAAAGTATTACTGGTATTGGACATACCTCTGCAATTGCTTTATAGTGTTCGTAGATTCCTTTTTGAGATGGTTTATTATAATATGGTGCTACGGACAAGATGGCACTAACTCCTGTGAAGTCTGTTTGCGATATCCTATCAACTATTGCTGAGGTGTTGTTTCCTCCCATACCAAGAACAATTGGCACTCGAGAATTGACAGCATCAATTGTATAATCCAAAACTGCCATTGCCTCTTGGTCGGTTAGGGTTACAGACTCTGCTGTTGTTCCTAAGCAAACAATGTAGTCAACTCCGTTCTTAATTATATGTTCAATAATATTACCCAATGATGTGAAATCAACATTCTTTTGTTTGTGAAATGGGGTAACAACTGCCACACCTGTGCCTCTAAAATCCTTGTTCATATTAGTAATATCTTTTTTTAATTTAAATATTTATTTTAGATAGATAATGAATCAACTGATTCTTATACTCATTCATATTAGTTTCTTTTAACTTCAAAAGTAAGTCAAAATGTTTCCTATTGTTTTCAGTGTCTAGGCCTATCTTAAACTTAGCCTTTGAAAGAGCCGAAAGGTAGAATGGTGCAAAGTCATCTTTTATTGAGAAGTCTATCAGCAAGTCAAACTCCTTAGCCAAGAACTCATCGACATGCATACCATTTGGGATTTGAGAAAGACCTAATTCTTTATCGGTGCAAAGCGTTACGTTGAGGGTTTCAATAAACCAAAGAGGCTTCAAATTGCCATAAAACACTCCCATAACCTCTATCTTTGCTTTATTGTCTTGAAATTCTTTAATAAGTGTTTTTATTATATTCCAATTTATTTCTTTGTCAACCAAACAAACAATACCAACTGTTTTTGCTGAATTTAGAGATGATACTTTCTTCTCTCTTTGATGTCGTTTTAGTTTGGCTTTTAATACAAAGGACTGCACAAAACGCCTTATTTTGTCTAACATTGGACTACAGAATTTCTTTTAAATAATTTGTAAAATTACAACTAATATACTTATGAAACAAATAATTTATGCAAATCATTATCTAAATTATATTACCTTTGCTTTTGGAATGAAAATATTTGAACAAAATTCAAAACTAAAATGGTTACTCTTTATCTTTGCCTTTGCATTGATAGGCTATTTCCTGTGGGAAGTCAATAAATTAATATCCCAACTTAGGTTGGAGGAAAAGAAAAAGATTGAGCTATGGGCTAATACTATTAGTAGGAAATCAGACCTTGTTCAGCATACAGAGAACTTCTTCAAGCAAGTTAAGGAAGAGGAAAGAAAAAGGGTGGAACAGTTTATTGAGGCTCACAAGATAATCCTCCAACAACCCTTAGACAAAGAGCTTGATTTCTATTTCCGTTTCATTTCTGACAACCGAACTATCCCAGTCATTATTACTGATGAGTTTAATAATATATCCCTTTCCCAAAACGTTGAACTGCCTAAAAACTATAAGGTATTAGTTGGCGATTTATATAAAGAGTTCTCCCAAAACCCTCCCTTGCAATATGAAGTTTATGGTATGAAGTTTAAGCTCTACTACACCGAAAGCAGGGTTTATACTAACCTTCATAATGTTCTCTTAGACCTTTCAAAATCTCTTATTGAGGAAGTAACGGTTAACTATGTCTTTGTTCCTGTTATCATAACCGACACAACCAGAACCATTGTTTACTCATCAGGAAATGTGGATCCAATTAAAATCATCCAAGGCAACCTTCAGCATACCCTCTCTCAGATGCAGTCGGTAAACAACCCTATCCTTATAACCCTTCCTGACAAAAGAAATGCCTATGTTTTCTATGAAGAGTCTAATATCCTAAAAGTACTAAAATACTATCCAATATTCTTTATAATCATTGCCTTAATCATTATCTTTATTGCTTACCACTTTTTCAATGCCATCAAACGCTCGGAGCAAAACTCGGTTTGGGTTGGAATGAGTAGGGAGACTGCACATCAGCTCGGAACTCCTATTTCTTCACTTATGGCATGGGTTGAGTATCTAAGACTAAATCCAGAGAATGAATCAACTTGCAAAGAAATAACCAAAGACATACATAGATTAGAAACAATAACTCAGCGTTTCTCTAAGATAGGCTCTAACCCAGAACTTCTTAAGCAAGACCTAATTCCTATTATCAATAACGCAGTTGATTACCTAAGGACAAGGAGCTCTAAGAAGGTTGATTTCAAACTTATATTGCCACAAGACAAGGCAATAATCCTACCTCTTAATGAGTATCTCGTGGAATGGGTATTGGAAAACCTATGTAAGAACGCAATTGATGCAATGGGAGGAATTGGAGAGTTTAAGATTGAGCTAATTGATGAGACAAAGAGAATACATCTTGATATATCCGACACAGGAAAGGGAGTACCTAAGAGCTGTCAAAAGAGCATATTCCAACCAGGCTTTACATCAAAGAAGAGAGGATGGGGATTAGGACTATCTCTTGCAAAAAGGATAATAGAGGACTATCATAAAGGAAAGATATATGTTAAGCAGTCTGTAATGGGAAAAGGCACAACATTCCGTATAACCTTCCATAAACAAGACTTTTAGGGAGTGAAAAGTAAAAAGGTAAAAGTGAAGAATTAATAAAGAAAAATCCTATAAATCTGTGTAAATCTGTGGGAAAAGAAAACTCTGTTGGGAAAACAAACTAAGAATTAAATAATAATGTCAGGACTATATATACATATCCCCTACTGCAAACAACGCTGCATATACTGCGACTTCTACTCCTCTGCAACAAAGGAAGACAAGAAAGATTATTTAGATGCATTAATTAGGGAGTTTGAAGAAAGGAAACCTGAGATTAAGGAGGAAATCCAGACCCTATATATTGGTGGAGGAACGCCCACAACCCTAAGAAAAGAAGAGATAAGCTATTTGTTTGAGAATATAATGAAAGACAAAGCTCTGTTTAATCTTAGAGAGATAACCATTGAGGCAAACCCAGAGAACCTAAGCAGAGACTACCTTGAGTTCCTTATTAAGAATACTCCTATTAATAGATTAAGCATAGGCATTCAGTCATTCGACAATAAAGACCTTGAAACAATAGGCAGAAAACATAGCAAAGAAGATGCAATTAGGGCGGTTAAGGATGCACAGGACTTAGGCATAGAGAATATTAGCATAGACCTGATTTACAACCTTCCAAATATGGATAATGAGAAGTGGTTAAGCAATCTAAGAATAGCAAGTGAACTAAATATTCAGCATATCTCGGCATATAGCCTATCGGTTGAAGAAAACACTGCACTTTTCAAACTAATTGAAAAAGGGAAACTAAGTCTTGCAAGTGAGGAAAAACAAATAGAGCAATACGATATAACAATAGATTATTTGACAAAGAATGGATTTGAACACTATGAGACCTCGAGTTTTGCATCTCTAAGCTCATTATTAGAAAACAAAACATCAGCATTCCGTTCTAAACACAATTCATCCTACTGGAATAATACAGCATATATTGGACTTGGAGCCTCTGCACATAGCTATAACTTGAAGCAAAGACGCTGGAATATATCCGACTTAAAGGAATATATTGAGAAAATAAACGATAATAAGCCCTACTACGAAACTGAAACCCTAAGCCAAAAAGACAGGTATAATGAGTATATAATAGTAGGGACAAGAATAAAAGAGGGACTGAGTGAAAAATATATAGAGGAGATGTTCTCCTTATCTTTTATAACACATTTCAAGACTCAAGTTAAGAGCTTAGTAGAGAGCAAACTCCTTGAAAAGAATGATAGTCGCTATACTCTAACAAAAAAAGGTGAGCATATAGCAAACACAGTAGCATTAAAGCTAATCATGTAGTAAAACAATAAAAATCTTAGAGCCATGAATGCAATATTAGCAAGAGAGAACGTGAAAATTCAAGCAGCACCAGCAATACTATACGCCCTTGCAAGTGTGATAGAAACCAATATGGATGTCTTAGTAGATTGGATGAAACAAGCAGGGATAGGCACAGTTAAACCTCTTGTTGAAGAGATGGTTTATTGCGTAAATGAACTACTAATAGTATCTGAAAGAGAAATCAATAACTTCACCCCACCCCAAAGGTTTGAAGAGTATGGCTTCAAAGAAAAAACCATAACAGTAAGAGTAAATCCCTCCAGTCTATTTATGATAATACAAGTTGTAAACCTCAACCGCAACGTTCTTATAGAGAAAATCATTATCCAAGACGAAGCCCTCGACTTTACCCAAGAAGCAAACAAGTGCTTAGATGAGATAATTAAGTCTGCAAGCAAATATGCCGCAGATGCACTAAGAAACTATGGTAGTCAGCTAAATTAGTTCTTTGATTCACAAAATCCTTTCTTTGATTCAGTAAATTACTTCTTTGATTCAGTAAATTCTTTCTTTGATTCAGTAAATTATTATGGTGATTCAATTTCTTAGTATTTGATATTTATTTTCAAATTAAGCTATTATTTATTATTGAACACAAATTTAATCATCAGAAAAGATAAAATTCTAAGGTCAAATCTTGGGTATCTTTTAGCATAAAAGATGTTCACTTTTCACCTTTTGAAATAGACATTTCTTTCATTTTCACAACCCAAATCCTCTTTCAAACTAATTTCCTCGTAAAATACTCGCTTCGAAACAATTTATAATCTTAAAATTAGTTAGTTAACCAATAATAAAAAAGATTTTACCTGTGTTATTGTCAAAATTAAGGGATAATTTCACTGTTATTTCTACTAAAAACTATCAATACATTATAATAAAAACTAAAATATCAGCTCATTTCAAGCTATTATTATCACTATTTTACTCAATTGAGTAAATATTTCTTATAAAATTACAACTTTCATCTCATTGTTTTTAAACGACTTAAATAGTCAAATAGTTTTTTTATGTATATTTTCTTATTTTTTTCTTGTTTTATTAGATTTATTTCATAACTTTGTAGAGTTGTCCACTATGACTTTTATGGTGGGGGTTAATTAATTAATATATTTATTTTATTATGAACATAGCTTATATGAAAAATAATGATATCGCTTCAATGGAGGCTATATCAAATTATGCTAAGGGCTTAGATTTTAAAATTAACGTCTTTTATCAAAATCAGGATCTAATAACTACATTAAGTCCTAACGATGTTCTTTTCGTTAAAAACATCTATGAATTAGGGGAAGACCCTCAGTCAATTTTTAATGTAATAAGACATTGCGATTCCAACCATATACGTATTTATAGTATTGAAGATGATCATTGCTTTGATTCAACACAATCAAAAGATCTTAGTATCCTTATCAAACTCTACACTAATTTCTGTGAGTACCGCTCTAAGAAATCAAAAGAGTATATCCAAAAGATGAAAGATCAGGGTATTAAACTTGGAAGAAAAGAAGGTAGCACTGTTAAGTTAAACAAGATGAAAAGGCGTAAGGATGCAATTCTTAAAGACCTTAAAAGAGGAATGTCGCTTAACAATATCTACGAAAAGTATAAGGTTTCTAGAACTACTATCAATAAACTTAGAGAATTAGAACCAGAGATTAATGAGGTTTTGAAAGCAAGAGAAAAGAACAAGTAATAAACTAATATAATTTAGATTTATAGTAGGAGCCAATAGTAATATTGGCTCTTTCTTTATTTAACTACCATTTCTTATCGTATTCGGAACTTATGGTTTTTCTTTCTGAGGTTGAATAATCTGTATTGATTTCCTCTAAATATTTTGAGCAGTCCATTTCGATGTTCATTAAATCTGGCTTAAAGAAGTCCCCTTGATAGAATTTTAATGTATTATCTTTTTCGCATTTTTTCATAAACAATCCATAAACAGGCAAAGCCATCGAGGCTCCTTGTCCAAGTGATGTTGAACGGAAGTGAATTGAACGAACTTCTCCCCCAGTCCATACAGCGGTTGCAAGTCGTGGGTTAATGCCTATAAACCATCCATCTGAATTGTTATCGGTTGTTCCTGTCTTTCCTGCAATACTGCTTTTTAGATTATAGATATATCTTAGTCTTCCTCCCGTTCCACTTTCCACAACACCTTTCATTAGGTCTAAAACCATATATGAAGTCTGCTCATCAAGTGCTACATTTGATTTCGATTCTGTGATATCTAAAACTACTCCTTTATTATCTGTTATTTTAGTAATAAATATAGGTTCAATATGTGTTCCTTTATTTGCAAATGTTGCCATTGCTTGTGCCATTTCCATTACCGACAAATCACTTGTTCCTAAGCATATTGATGGGACAGCAGGAATATTTGACTTTATCCCCATCTTCCTTACTAATGATATAACTGAATTTGGAGTGGTATAGTTCTTCATCAGGTTGGCTGAAATGTAGTTTACAGAATTTGCTAATGCCCACTTAAGGGTTATCATCTCTCCTTCTCTTGAGGTGTTGGAGTTCTTAGGAGTCCAGTCATCGTAGTTTTCAAAGGTTACTGGTATGTTTGGAAGAGAGAAACAAGGTGATAGCTCATTTTCTTTCATTGCTGAGGCATAAACAAATGGTTTGAATGTTGAACCAACTTGTCGGCGTCCAAGCATTGCATTATCGTATTTGAAATACTTATAGTTAATTCCTCCAACATATACCTTTACGTGTCCTGTTTGAGGTTCTATAGAAACCATGGCAGTATTTAAAAAGTATTTATAGTATCTCAAAGAATCCCATGGACTCATAATGGTGTCCTTTGAACCTTGCCAAGTAAAGACTCTCATTTCAATCTTCTTATCAAACTCTTCTCTAATCTCCTTCTCACTGTATCCATCAAGTTGCATATTGTGGTATCTGTCGGAGCCTTTCATTGCTTGAATATAGAATTTGTTTACCTCATCTTTAGATATGCCTGTAAATGGAGCTGTTGCGTAGCCTTTGGTGTGGTCGAAGAATTGCTTTTGAAGAGTTTTGAAATGTTCCCTAACTGCTTCTTCGGCATTTCTTTGCATCCTATAATCAATTGTTGTGTATATTCTTAATCCATCTTTATGAACATCATAAGGGTCTCCATTTTGTTTCTTATGTGTCTTGCCCCATTCCTTCATATAGTTTCTTATATATTCACGGAAATAGGTTGCTATGCCTTCATCATGAGATTGAGGGTTATAACGACTAATATCAAGTGATTTCTTCGTTAACTCTTCAACCTGTTGGTCAGTTATGAAGTCATATTTATTCATTTGAACCAAAACAACATTCCTTCTCTCTCTTGAGCGCTCTGTTTGTCTAACAGGTGAGTAGGCTGAGGGTGCTTTAAGCATTCCAATTAGAACTGCTGCCTCTTCAATCTTTAGTTCGGAAGGGAGTTTATTGAAAAAGGTTTTTGATGCTGTTTTAATTCCAAAGGCATTTGAACCAAAGTCAACTGTATTAAGGTACATTGTAAGTATTTCGTCTTTGGTATAGTTTCTTTCAAGCTTAATTGCTACAACCCACTCTTTGAGCTTTGAATAGATAAGACCAATCTTTGTTTTCTTTTCTCTTGGGAATAGGTTCTTTGCGAGTTGCTGACTTAGTGTACTCCCTCCCCCTGAGCCTTTGTCGCCCGAGAGAATGGTTTTGCCTAAAACTCTAAAAAGGCTTTTAAAATCTACTCCTGAATGTTGGTAAAATCTAACATCTTCGGTTGCTATTAATGCCTCTACAAGGTATTTTGGAAGTTCTGAATGCTGAACGTTTGAACGGTTTTGAATGCCTATATATCCTAAGACTTCTCCGTCTTCTGAATAAACCTCTGAGGCTAAATTGGAATTTGGGTTTTCTAATTCTTCAAAAGAAGGCATAAAGCCAAGCCATCCCATAGATAGTCCAAAAAAGAATATAGCAATAAAAATTAGTCCTCCTGCAAAAATCTTCCACATCAATTTAATGTATGAGGCGGTATCTTTACTACTATTATTGCTTTTCTTTGCAGTCTTATTTGCCGATTTATTTTGAGCCATTATTTTCTGTCTTTATGATATTCAATATGTAATCCAACATCAGAAATACCAACTAAATTAGTGTCTCTTGTTGCTTGTTGAATTTCAAATTTATATACTCCCTTTTGAGGGAAAACAACTCTTTGTGTAAACCAAAACCTATTATCTTTTACCTTACCGCTTCCTTTGCCTGTCCACGATCCGTCCATATAAGACAGATAGCATTCAACAGTGTCTGATCGAGTTACTGAGCCGTCAGGGTAAATAGTTTTAATGAAAAAGAAGACATTGCAATTAGGATAATCGGTGGTGTTTCTAACGTTTATTGCAAAATCATAAAGCTTTACGGTGTCTTCTATCTTAACATCAAACTCAAGCTTTTTGTTCATATTCCATCCCTTTGTATCAACCTTTTGGCTTTCATCATAAACTACATCTGAATTACAGCTTGCAAGAATGAATGAGATAGAGAGTAAAATAAATCCAAATAATATCTTGTTCATATATCTATTAACATTAGGTTTATTACTGAAAAATAATTAGATATTTAATTTTGATTTTGTCTCAAGTTTAATTTGATATTTTTCAAGGTTATCAATAGGTTCACGATTTCTATTCATCTGAAGCAGCATTTTAACATTATCAGCTGATATCATCATAAAATCAGATCCTCCCTCGTAAACATACCACATCATCCTACGGAATACATCTGTCTTTATATAGTTTGCTTTTCCTTTTCTGGTGTGAATAGGTAGCCCTATTTCTGGGAAAGTCTTTAATTCATCTAAGTAAACATCGTATTCAAAGTTAAGGCAACATTTTAGTTTTCCACATTGTCCCGCTAACTTTTGAGGGTTTGGGAATATTTGTTGTACTCTTGCCACTTGGGTTGAAACTGAATTGAAATTATTTAGCCAAGAACTACAACATAATTCTCTCCCACAAGTTCCTATTCCTCCAAGGCGTGATGCCTCTTGTCTTGCTCCAATCTGTTTCATCTCAATCCTAACCCTAAACTCATCTGCCAAAAGTCTAATTAGTTGACGAAAATCAACCCTGTCCTCTGCGGTATAGTAGAAGATTGCTTTTGTGTTGTCACCTTGGTATTCAACATCATTAATCTTCATATCAAGGTTTAAGTCGTTAACAAAATCTCTTGTCTTGAATATTGTTACATCTTCTCTTTCTATAGATTGAATCCATTTTTCAATATCGGTTGCCTTTGCCCTACGATATAATTTTTTAATTGTATCTGAGTTTGGACTAACTTTCTTCCTATGCATTTGAACTCTACAAAGCTCTCCAACTAAAGTTACAATTCCTATGTCGTGTCCAGGAGAACCCTCGACAGCAACAACGTCTCCTTCTGTTATCTCTAAGCCATCAGGAAGTTTAAAAAACTCTTTCCTTGAATTCTTAAACCTAATCTCAACACAATCAAAGTTGTTCTCTACAAATGGAGGCTTAATCTTACTCATCCAGTCGTGAACCGAAAGCTTTGCATTTCTTTGAAGTTCATTCTTATCAATAGGCACGTAAGACTGTGGAATGTTAATACATCCCCTTGTTAGCATTATTGAAGGTGTAAAGGTGTTTCTTCCAACAACAGGGTCGTCATCATAGTAGGGATGAGAATACTGCTCTCCATAAACTATCTCTTTTTCTTCATCTGCATTTAAACAAATAGCAGCCTTTTTGGGCGGAGAGTATTTGTCAAGGATAGCTGATAGAGCTATATCATCATCTTCTCCAAACTCTTGTTCTGCTTGCTCCTGCTCTGCCTTTTCTCTATCAATCTGTTCCTGATCTATTGGCTTGTCTTCTTTAATAAGATTTGTTTTCTCTGCTGTATATCTTCTTCTATTATCCATAATTATTTAATCATCAGTAAAAATCCTAATTGAATTGATAAGTCAAGAAAAACCATCTTGGCATTACCATTTCGTTCTATATGTAAAATTGCTTTATCTATCTCTTTATATATTTGCTCTATATTATTCTCAGTAATAAATGATGGGAAATTAGATCTAAACTTCTCATCTGTGTTTTCAAGTAAGTTCTGTCCGCTTCCTAGTCCCATCTTAATTGCAAAGCTATTTTGGAATACCTCTAAGGCAAAACCCAAAAACTGTTTTTGCTCTTCTCTGCCAAGCTTTACAAGTTCTTTCTCAACAATTGCAACAATATCTGCTACCTTTGTTCTGTATGAAAAGCACCCCCTTAGCCAATTGACAAATAAAACTAAATACTTATTCTCCTTTTCAATTTCCTGCCTTATCTTGGGTATCTTAATTAGTTGAGTTCTCGAAAGAATAGTTGGTAAAATGTTTTCTCTGTCGTCAGTAATTAATAAAAATATTGTATCCTCATAAGGCTCTTCTAAAATTTTAAGGAGTTTAGGCGCAGCATCATAGTAGAGCTTATCAACACACCAAACAATCATAATCTTATATTTAGCCTCATAAGACTTAACACTTAAAGCCTTAATAATATTATTAGCATCTCTAACATTTATTGTCCCTTGTTTATTGCCCACTTCCAAAAAGTCATACCAGTCATTCAATTTAATCAATCCATTATTCTTCAAAACAAACTCTCTAAACTCACCAATAAGGAGTTCTGAAGAATTCTTTGTATCAACTCTTTTGGTTGTTGTGTTGGGAAAAACAAAATGAAGATCTGGATGAGATAAGATTGAGTACTTTTTGCAAGAAGGACATTTGCCACAAGAGTCAGCAATGATTGGGCTATTATCCTCTTGGTTATATCTTATTTTACTACTGCAATTCAAAAATTGAGCATAAGCTAAGGCTATTGCAAAGCTTTTCGAGTCCTCTTGTCCAAATAAGAGTTGAGCATGACTAACTCTTTGTTTGTCATAAATACGAATAAGAGAATTTATTAAGTCGTGTTGTTCAATAATTTGAGAGAACTGCATATTGTTTGTTATTCCTTTTTAGAAAGACAAATGTACGACAATTCTCTCAATTGAAAGCAAAAAACGATTAAAAATATAGCTTTCTAATATTCAAAGTCTATTTCTTTGGAAGAATTAAAATCAGTTTTTGTATCTGAAGGGTCACGAGGAGTACTTTTTTGAAGAGAAACAATCATTGCACCAAGCATTTTTGTCATTTCAATCAAAGTCTCTTTAGACTGTTCATATTGTTCATCTGAAAAAGCTCCACTACCAAGAGCCATTGAAGACAAAACAGCACATTCTCTTACAGCTGTTTTAGAATCTTTTAGGAATGTTACAAATTGAAGTTTGTGGCGTGAGGAACCTTCTGCAATATTTACAGAAACTCCCATAGCAGATTTGATTAGTGAATCAATAACCAATTTGTGTTCAACAAGACTCATTGATTTAGATTGTTCAATAATCCAGTTAAAATAATCTAAAGACTTGTGATAAATTCTCAAATCTTCAAAACGGAAAAAACTTACAGGTTTGTTTTGATTTTCCATAATTTTAGTTTGTTTTTAATTAGTAAATCGTCTTACGACAAGTTATATCTATTATATTATTAAGTTTAAGTTAATGCCTATTCAATTCCAGAATAATATTTCATAAACTGAACCCTATAGAATGCCGAAACATCTTTATTCTTCTTAACTGCCATCTTTCCTCTAAAATCACTAATAGTGGCAAAGTCCTTTTCCTTCATCCACTGCTCTAATTTATCATTCGCCTCAACAATAAAGTTCAATCCCTCATCATATAAAACGGAAACGATTTGAACTGTGTCAGCTCCTGCAAGAAGCAATTTTATAATATCTTCTTTCTTATGAACTCCATTTCCTGCTGTTAGGCTACATCTAATTTCGGGAGAAATGATTGCAGTCCATCTAATTGTGTTGTAGAGCTCGTCATGGCTGCTTTTGATATTAACAGGATTTGTCTCGAAGGTATCAATATTTATGTCCGATTCGTAGAAGCGATTAAAAATATTAAGATTAGAAATGCCAAGCCAAGAAATCTTTTGCGCAAATCTGGTTAGCGAAGAGAAATAATAAGATATCTTAAGAGAGATTGGCAATGAGGTTGCTCTTTTAATTATATGAACAATGTCTTCGTAAAATCTCTCAACATCTTCATGAGAAAGACCAATGTCAGATGGAAGGATAAACATATTAAGTTCAATCCCATCAGCCCCTGCATCCTCGGCCATCTTAACAAAAGGCAACCATTCAGAAGCAGTTATACAGTTTACACTTGCAATAACAGGAATTGACAAATTAGCCTTAGCATCTTGAATCAATTTTATATACTTCGAAACAACCTCTCCTTTTGTGTGTTCTTCTATATAATTGTATGCCTCAGGGTAACCACTAAAATTAGCACTGTAAACTTTGACATTTACATTCATTTCCTGAGTTATCTGCTCCTCAAACAATGATTTAAGAATAACGGCACCTGCACCAGCTTGTTCTATTTTCTTTAAGGTTTCAATATTTGAAGTCAAACCACAACTTCCAACAACAATAGGGCTTTTGATATTATACCCCATAAATTTTGTACTAATACCCATACTAACTAATTATATTTTAAAGCAACAAAACTACAATTATAAATCTGGTTTTGCAAGTAAAATAGTAAATATTCTAAAAAGTTTTTAAAAAAAGACAATATTACTTCGTATTTTTAAAGAAAAATGTATCTTTGCACTCTAAATAAAAATATAGCATAAGTTTATTATGAGTACAGAACAAAAAACTAAGAACCTTGCTGTTGGTGAAGCAATTTCAAGATCAGAGCAATTCATCGAGAAAAATCAAAAGATAATCTTAATTGTAATCATTGCAATTGTATTATTGATTGGAGGATATTTCGGATACAGTAAGTTAATTGCAGAGCCTCTTCAAGAAACGGCTGCTTCTGAAATGTATGCAGCTGAACAATTCTTTAAAATTGAAGATATGGACAAAGCTCTTAATGGCGATGGAAAACATCTGGGATTTATTGCAATTGCAGATAAATACAGCAGCACAAAGAGTGGAAACCTGGCTAATTTCTATGCAGGAAGTGCTTATCTTTCAAAAGGAGAGTATCAAAAAGCAATAGATTATTTGAAAAAATTCTCTTCAAAAGACGTTTTCTTATCAAATCAAGCAAAAGCAATGATGGGTGACTGCAACCTTGAACTTAACAAAGTTGATGAAGCAATCAAAAACTACGAAAAAGCAGTTTCTTCTCCTAACGAGATGACAACACCTTTTGTTCTTTTCAAATTAGGATTAGCTTATGAAATGAAGAAAGACAACAAAAAAGCATTAACAACATACAAGAAAATAAAATCAGACTATCCTGCATCAATGGAAGCAAGAGAAATTGATAAATTTATCTCAAGATTAGAAAGTTTATAAGATATTATTTTTAGTATTTTTAGAAAAAGAGTTTTCCCCAGAAGGCTCTTTTTTTTCATTATATAGAACCTAAGTTATGATTAATTGGAAGTTTCAAAGACTAATAGTAGGCATATCAGCACTTCTTCTAATTGCGAAGTTCATTGCCTATTTCATAACAAATTCAGTAGGGGTTTACTCCGATGCAATGGAAAGCATAGTTAATGTTGTTGCAGGAGTTATAAGCCTTGTATCGCTTCGTTGGGCAGCAAAACCAAGAGACGAGAAACATCCCTTTGGACACGGGAAAATGGAACTTATTTCAGCATCCATTGAAGGCTCTCTAATCATTCTTGCAGGGGGATTAATTATTTTTGAAGCCATAAAAAGATTTTTCATCCAACCTACTGAACTTCCAGAACTTGAAATAGGAATGGTAGTAGTTGCATTTGCAGGAGGGATGAACTTTATTCTTGGAGCTTGGAGTATAAGAAAAGGGAAGAAAACCTCATCCGTAGCCTTAGTTGCAGGAGGAAAACACCTACAATCAGACACCTATTCCACAATTGGGCTATTAGTTGGTTTAATCCTTATCAAAATCACAGGACTTATAATATTAGATAGTATTCTTGCCTTAGTTTATGGTTCAATTATTATCATTACAGGACTAAGAATACTAAGCAAGACCATAGCCAACCTTGTTGATGAAAACGATGAAGACGAGCTAAAAATTATAGCAAAGAGTATTGACCAAAATAAAGAAGAGGACTGGATAAATATTCACAATCTAAGAGCTGTTCGCTACGGAAACTCACTACATATTGACTGCGACATAACACTGCCTTGTTTCTACACCATTCAAGAAGGTCATAAGGTTACCGACAAACTCAAACAATCGCTTCAAAGAGACAACCTCGAACTCTTCTTCACGGTTCACAGCGATTCATGTGACCAAAAATACTGTTCAGAGTGCAGAATGAGTGATTGCGGGATAAGAAAAGAAGAATGTAAAGAGCCATTTTTGTTTAGTGTTGAGAATATAATTTCAATTGAAAACGATTAATTAATTGAAAAAAACTTGATAATTCAAATTTATATTTATCTTTGCGCAGTACTAAATAATAATTCCAATATGAAAAAGCTAATCTTTATAAGCATAATAATGTTTTCTTTCCTAAGCTTATCGGCTCAAGACCTAATAGTTAGAAAAAATCCTAAGGCAGAAATTACTTGTAAAATCATAGAAATAGGAGAAGAGTTAGTTGCTTATTCTGCTGATTTGGGAGGTCAGGAAAGACGATTTACCATAGATAAGAACAATATTGTGTACATAAAGTTTGAAAATGGTGAAATACTGAACATAGAACACTCAATGTTTGGCAAGAATAACTATCAAGACAATACAAATAACGCAATCAAATTTAACTTCACCGCTCCTATTATTGGATTTATGGAATTTGATTATGAAAGAAGTATAAAGCCAGAACAAAGTTGGACAGCAGGACTTGCAATAATTGGTTTGGGCTATCAAAACTTCCTTTACGATGCAACAGGAATAGCAATCTCTGGAGGCTATCGTTTCTATCGTTCACCTGACTACTATGTAAGGAATATGAAATATGCTCATATATTAAAGGGAAGCTACGTAATGCCAAGAATTAAGATGTCATTAATAAATGCTAAAGTAGAGCAATGGGGCATTACTTATAATGAGTATGGTCAAATTATAGATGGAAATAACACTATTGAAAAAAACATGGCTTCTATAAACCTAATGGTAGTGGCAGGAAAACAATGGGTATTTTCAAATCGTTTCTTAATTGATTGGTGCTTTGGAATTGGATATAGCTTTTCCAACTTAAAAGATGATGAATATGGAGAGTTTAACGCAATAGGGATGTTGTACGGTGGAGGAAATAGAATGACCTATACCTCAAGCATAAAAGTTGGATACCTATTCCATGACAAGAAACCAAAACCAGCATTACACCAATAAGAAATCCTTTCGCTGTTTCAGCTTTCTAACTCTGCGTATTAATTTCGTAACTCTGCGTATTAATTTCTTGAAACAGCGTTTCAGTAAATTATTACAGCGTATTATTTTTAATTAGTTAGAATTGAATTTTTATCTACCTTTGCATTCCTTAAAATATAAATAATGTTTAAAAGTAGATTTGTAACAGCAAGCAGAGTCATAGGAATGCTTCTTATGGTTGAGGCAGGCTTTATGTTTTCTAGCTTTCTTGTTGCACTTTTCTACAACGGAAATGATATCAAAACCCTTCTTATTTGCAGCATAATAACTTTTAGTGTAGGATTCGTTCTTAGAGTTCCTCTTCTGAAAAGTCCTGTAATAACTATAGATAGACGACTTGGTTTTCTTGTGGTTGGACTTATATGGGCATTGATGACTTTTTTTGGCTCTCTCCCCTATTATATTGGAGGCTACCTATCATTTACCGATTCTTTCTTTGAAACCATGTCGGGCTTCACCACAACAGGAGCATCAGTTATTGCAGACGTTGAATCCATTCCCAAAGGAACATTGTTTTGGAGGGCTCTAACCAATTGGATAGGAGGAATTGGTATTGTTGTTTTGGTTATTTCTTTTATCCCTTTTATTGGAGCTGGTGCTATGTCTTTGTTTTCTGCCGAAGTTGCAGGACCATCGAAAGACAAACTAAGCCCACATATCAAGAAAACTGGGACTATACTCCTTTCAATCTATGTCTCATTAACTTCTCTATGCATAATTAGTTTATTCCTTTCAGGTATGAATTTCTTCGATGCAGTTTGTCATTCCTTTGCAACCTTAGCCTCAGGGGGATTCTCTACCAAAAACGCATCCGGAGCAGCCTTTTCTCCCCTAACTCAATATGTGTTGATTGCCTTTATGATTCCTGCTGGCACAAACTTCACCCTCATTTACTATGCAACCAAAGGAGAATTTAAGCGATTATGGATTAACGAAGAATTTAAAGCATATATACTAATAACAATAATAGCAACTGCTTTTATAACCTTCCTTATCTACAACCCCACCCTTGGTCTTGAAACCTCTTTTCGTTATGCTCTTTTTCAGGTATCGAGTCTTTCTACCTCAACAGGTTTCGTAAATGCAGACTATACCCTTTGGACACTACCTGCAATCTTCATACTCTATTTACTTATGTTTTCAGGAGCTATGAGTGGTTCAACATCTGGAGGATTAAAGATTATAAGAGTTCTTCTTTTATTTAAAAATGCAATTCATATAGTACAACATAGCAATAGTCCAAAAGGTTATTTGCCAATTAAGTTTGAAAAGAAAGTAGTTCCACAAAATGTTATGAATAATGTAATGACAATGTTTTTCCTCTATATCACCACCTATGTTATTGGAGTTTTGATTCTACTTCTTCTTGGCACCGAAATTGCAGCTGCGATGGGAGGAGCTGTTTCTTGCATGAGTAATATTGGTCCTGGCTTAGGCTTTTGTGGAGGTTTTGGCAACTATTCGGGCTTTTCTGACGGCTCAACATGGGTTCTTTCTACCCTAATGTATCTTGGAAGATTAGAACTAATAACAGTCTTTTGTTTATTTATGCCTGCTTTCTGGAAAAGATAGAATATTGTTTTATGGTTGTATTGTTCAATAATATTATAGTTGTACCTTTGTTTAGTCTAAAAAAATAAAATGGAGAGAAGATTATTGCTTAAAAGTAGATTTGTAACAGTGTGCAGACCCATAGGAATGATTCTTATGGTTGAAGCAGGCTTTATCTTACTAAGCTTTTTTGTTGCTCTAATCTACAATGAAAGCGACACCAAACCCTTACTTCTAAGCAGTATAATAACTTTTATTGCGGGCTTTTTCCTTAGAGTGCCTATCCTAAAACAAGATATTACCAAAATTGACCGCCGTTTAGGATTCCTAATAGTAGCTTTAATTTGGGTGCTTATGGCTATTTTCGGAGCCCTCCCTTACTTTTTTGGTGGATACTTATCTTATACCGATTCTTTTTTTGAAACAATGTCAGGCTTCACAACAACAGGAGCTTCTATTCTGAAAAATATTGAGTCAATACCTAATGGATTATTATTTTGGCGCAGCTTAACGAATTGGATTGGAGGAATTGGTATTGTTGTTTTGGTTATTTCATTTATTCCATTTATTGGAGCTGGAGCTATGTCTTTGTTTTCTGCCGAAGTCCCAGGACCATCAAAAGAAAGACTAAGCCCTCACATAAACAAGACAGGGAAGATACTTATCTCAATATACTTAGCATTGACTGTTTTATGCATTATTAGTTTATTCTTTTCAGGTATGAATTTCTTCGACTCTGTTTGTCATTCCTTAGCCACACTCTCTTCTGGAGGTTTTTCCACAAAGAATGCATCTGCTGCTGCTTTTTCTCCAATAACTCAATATGTTTTAATTGCCTTTATGATTCCTGCTGGCACAAACTTCACCCTAATTTACTTTGCAACCAAAGGAGAATTTAAGCGACTTTGGATTAATGAAGAGTTTAAAACCTATATCCTAATAGTTATAACAGCTTCCGTTTTTATAACATTTCTTATCTATAGCCCTATCTTAGGTCTTGAGACCTCATTTCGTAACTCATTATTTCAAGTAACGAGCCTCCTAACCTCAACAGGTTTTGTAAATGCTGACTTCACTCTTTGGACACTTCCTGCAATGTTTATCCTTTATCTACTTATGTTCTCTGGAGCTATGAGCGGTTCAACAGCAGGAGGATTAAAGATAGTAAGAGTTCTCCTTCTATTTAAGAATGCAAAACACATAATCCAACACAGCAACAGTCCAAGAGGTTATTTGCCTGTAAAGTTTGAGAAGAAAGTTGTTCCTCCTAATGTGATGAATAATGTAATGACAATGTTTTTCCTATATATGACAACCTATATTATTGGTGTCTTAATATTGTTAATTCTTGGAATGGGCATTATAGAATCATTGGGTTCCGCAGTTGCAGCTATTAGCAATATTGGTCCTGGCTTAGGTTCCTGTGGAGGTTTTGGCAACTATGCAAACTTTCCTGATAGCATCAAATGGGTTCTTTCTGCATTAATGTATGTTGGAAGATTGGAACTAATAACAGTCTTTTGTTTATTTATGCCTGCTTTCTGGAAAAGATAGCTTATAGTTTCCCCTCATATATAAGGTCTATAATTATATAGTTGTATCTTTGTCTCTTTGAAGAAAAGCAAATGGAGAGAAGAGTATTATTTATAAGGAGATTAGTAACGATTACAAGAGTATTAGGAATGCTTCTTTTGGTAGAAGCTGGTTTTATGCTAATCAGTCTTCTGATATCTATTCTATATAATGACCACAACTCTCTAAGTTTTATTATAAGCTCCTCTATAACTGCTCTTTTTGGTTTAATCTTCCTAATACCTCTTCTTAAATACAAGAAACTAAAGATAGACCGAAGATTAGGACTTCTAATAGTTTCTTTAATTTGGATTGTGATGTCAGTCTTTGGAGCCTTGCCCTATATATTAGGCGGACATATCCCAAGCTTTGCAGATGCTTACTTTGAAACCATGTCGGGCTTTACCACAACAAGTGCAACAATTATTCCAGATGTTGAATCACTTCCACAAAGCATTCTTTTTTGGAGGAGTTTGACCAATTGGATTGGAGGAGTTGGAATAGTTGTTATTGTATTATCCTTTATCCCTTTTATTGGAGGAGGAGGTATGTCTTTGTTTAGTGCAGAGGTTGCAGGACCATCGAAAAACAAATTATCACCCAAAACAAGAGAAACAGCACTAATAATTATTAAGATATATATAACCCTTACCATAATTGCAATGCTATCCTTTTGGGCAGCAGGAATGAATTTCTTTGATTCTCTTGCTCACTCCCTAAGCACCATTAGTTCAGGAGGATTTTCCACAAAGAATGATTCCGTAAGCCAGTTCTCTGCCCTAATTCAATATGTTATTATAGTCTTTATGATAATTTCAGGCATAAGCTTTCCCCTAATATATTTTGCAATAAAAGGGAAGTTTCAGAAGCTTTGGGATAACGAAGAATTTAAGGTCTATCTTTCAATCATCCTAATAAGCAGCCTCGTTGTTGGTATATTAATTTATGACCCAGGGATAAATTTTGAAACCAATTTCCGCCACTCCCTCTTCCAAGTCTCCAGCATATTATCATCCGCAGGTTTCATTTCTTATGACTACACACTTTGGATAACACCAGCAATCTTTCTACTTTTTCTTCTAATGTTTTCGGGAGCCATGGCAAGTTCCACAACAGGGGGATTAAAGCTTGTTAGGGTAATTATTTTGTTTAAGAATGCGAATAACATACTCCAAAGGTCTATTCACTCCAATGCTCATATCCCAATAAAATTTGAGAAAAAGATATTAGAGCAACAAGTAATAAATAATATCTTAACAATATTCCTTCTCTATCTTTTCACCTTCCTCATTGCTTCACTCCTATTGGTTGCCCTTGGTCTTGGATTCTATGAATCGATGGGAGGAGTTGTTTCATGTCTTAGCACTATGGGTGCTGGATTTGGAGAAATAGGAGCTTATGGCAACTACGCCGATCTATCTACACCAGCAAAAGCAATATTTGCAACCCTTATGTATGTTGGACGCTTAGAACTTATTACAGTATTTTGTTTATTTATGCCAGCTTTTTGGAGAAACTAAGTTTCAAAGCTAAAAAGTAAAAGCTAAAAGTAATAGGTAATAGTTAAAAGTGAGAGATAAATGATAATTAATTTCTTAAAATTTGATTAGGAAACAATTTATTTATGTATCTTCGCTTACTTTTTAGACCTTTGTCTTGTTAGTATGTTTATAGGGTGTTATTATTAAAAATTACAGATATGAAAAAATCATTATTCGTTATTTTATTTAGTCTTGGGTTATTCATTCCAAGCATTTTAAGTGCACAATCATTGTTTTTAACTAATGTAACCAACCAAAGTGTTAGAGATGGTTGTGAGGGAACTCTATACGATAGTGGAGAACCAAATAATAATTATGAAAACAATACCAGCTATTGGAGAGCATTTTGTCCAAGTGGTACAAATACTAGAATAAGTTTAAGTTTTGAAGAGTTTAATATTCATTCTTCAGATAAGTTTGAAATATACACAGGAACAAGTCCAAGTGGAATTGCTCATCTTAACGCTAGTGGAGAGCCCTATTTTACAGGTCGAGAACTAGAGGGACAAACAATTAAAGCTAAGTTAATAGACACTTCAGGATGCCTTACAGTCCGTTTGGTTACAGATTCTTTCCATACATCTTCAGGTTTTGTAGCAAATATCCAATGTGAAGATTATTGTCAAAGTCCATTTGCTAGGTTAGATACTTTCTTCACAAAGGTAGATGCACAAGGACAATTGCATAACATAGAAATAAAAGATATTATAGATACAGTTTATTATCCAGATGGAATAATCTATAGTATAGAAAATTATAAGAGCATTGATATTTGCAAAGGTGATTCAATAATACTTCGAGCAAGCCCATTATTCCCTGAAAATGATATGCCACGCCATCAAACCGCAAACACCTGCATTTATGAGTGGTCATTTGGAGATGGTGAAACACAAACAATATATGGCAATACTACCGTAGGTCATAGGTTCAATGAAGGTGTAATGTCATACCTTGGATTAGTAGTTCACGATACATCAGCTTCGTGTTCAAGTACCAACGATATAAACACAAAGGTTAGAATTTCAGTAAGTAAAATAAGAGAGATAAAAGAAGATTTAAAAATATGCTCAGGAAGTGTTTTCTATCTATCTTTAGGTAATGACGAAGATAACACTGTTGTATTGGGAGATTATGAGGGAACAAGAGATTTTTCTTACCAAGGAGCAAAATTTATTCCAGATGGACCAGATTGTGGACCAATTCCTTGTTTGGAAGTTCCTATAAACGTTGAAGGCTTCCCAACAAATTCAACCATAAAAAGTCCCAATGATATTCTAAGCATATGCACAAATATGGAACATAGCCATACAGGAGACCTTTTAATAGAAATTGTATGTCCAAATGGAGAATCAACATTTCTAAAACACTATACAATGAGCGGAAATTCAAGTTTAGGAATAGCAAATAGACTAGATAATGGTTGCTTACCTGAAAATAATCCTCAAGGAATAGGCTGGAATTACTGCTACTCTAACCAACTCTTAACAAATCAAAGTGGAGTAATAAGTGGTGGAAGTATGAATTCACCAATCGACTCCACTGAAATATACTCACAAAGTGGATACTTCCAAACACCAATTCAAAATGCAACAAACCAACCAGGTTGGGAAACTACAGATCTAAATGGATTTGAAACCTTAGTAGGCTGTCCAATAAATGGAGAATGGAATCTAAGAATTTGTGATATTTGGAGACTAGATAACGGATACCTATTCTCATGGGATATAGATTTTTCAAACCAACTAATGTCAGAAACAACTATCAAATCAAAAATAGATTCAATAAAACTAATAGGAGAAGGCGTAACCCCTATAACAGATAATAAATTCGCAGTCATAATGCCACAAGTAAGCCCAGGAACAATTAATTATATATTAGAAACATATGATGATTTCGGATGTAAATTTGACACTATAATACCAATTAGAGTATTGCAAGGGCCAATAGTTGAATTAGGATCAAGAGACACTTCAATATTTGAACCAACGACATTTACCGTTCCTTATTCTGAAGACTTCACCTATCTATGGTATCCAACAAATGACACAACAAACACCCTAACAACACCATTAATAACAGAATGCGACTCAATCATTAATTATTACTTAGTAGTAATGGGCGAAGTAGAAGGACTTCAATGTGTATCATCCGACTATATACAAGTTAATAACAACCCAACCCCACTAACTCCTGTTTATCTTGAAGGACATGCAAATATCACAGAAGAAGAACAAAACATAGTAATAACTTGGCTATCCAATGCCCTAACCTATGATGTTTATAGAAACGATGAATTTGTTGCAACAGCAACAAGTAGAATATATGTTGATAATAATATAGTAGAAGGACAAGACTATTGCTATACTATTAGAGCTAAAAACAATTATTGTGAGAGTGCAATGAGTGAAGAAATCTGCAAAACAGCAATTGGACTAAATGATTTAAGAGAAACAAGCCCAATAATCAGCCTCTACCCTAACCCAACCTCATCAAAAGCCAATATAGAGATTAAAGGACTAAGCACAAAAGCAGAGATACAACTAATCGACATACAAGGTAGAATACTTAAATCATATACCCTTAACCCTAACAGCACAACCTTAGAGATGGATCTAAGAGACCTTTCAAAAGGATTGTATAATGTTAGGATAGACACAAAAACCAATACCATAATCAAAAAGATAATTAAAGAATAAGCCATAATACTAAGTTTTTGTTTTTGGTTAATACTGAGACGTGATTATAACGATTGCGTCTCTTTTTTTTTAATTTAATAAATCACGAGCAAACATAGTAGGGAACGAGAATCGTGAAGAATTAAGACTAAAAGAAGATAAAGAAAAGAGATATTGTTGTTTACTTTTTCCTTAGTTGTGGTGTTATAGTATTAAAGCAGGTTAAAATAGAAATAATTCAAAATAATAACATTATAAAATACAATCCATCATGAAAAAAACATTATTCGTTTTATTAATATCAATACTTGGTATTAGTTTCAATTCAAAAGTTCAAGCTTATGACTTTTCGGCAGTAAACATTACGAGAACCTACTATTTTAATATCATATCATCAACTGCGCCATATACGGTAGAGCTTACGAGTTACAGCAATACCTATCCTTATAACACAACCCAGGACTATTTGGCAACGGTCATTCCAGATACAGTAGTTTTTAATGCAATCACATATGCAGTTGTTAGAATTGGAGACAATGCTTTTTCAGGCATTTTTAGTCC
>Ga0265294_10001334_pt1 | contig 33342 bp, 27 predicted proteins | sample MunlanPumphouse3_FD_192504 | JGI IMG/M metagenome (GOLD analysis project Ga0265294, IMG submission 192504) | Groundwater microbial communities from a municipal landfill in Southern Ontario, Canada - Pumphouse #3 | ecosystem: Environmental > Aquatic > Deep subsurface > Groundwater | place...
CAAGCCTTGATTGAAATACAGATCCATCACTTTGTCATAATAGAGACGGCGCTGTTCATTATACCCCATTCTGTTTTTTTTCATGTTTGACTCTTGTTTTGTGAGTCAACTTTTTTTAGGGAAAGACGGACCGACGTTTTTTCGCCCGACAGGCATCCTGCGCATTTCAGCTATTCCCTTGCAACCAGTTTGATGTGCAGGAGTGTTGGTTTTTCCCCAAAGTAGGGTCCGCCCCAGTCGGTCTCATCTCCGTTCAGAATGCGTATCATTTGAAATGCTCCGTTTTCGTAATAGCCTTCGGTTACTTTGAGATATTGCCATGCTTTTCCTGCATTTTCCCGGATGGGATTGAAAGTCAGGCGGCAACCGGTTGCTACGGCCATGAACTCGTTCTCATCCAATTTGATGAACATGGCTTTTCCTGTACGGTTTTGAGGGTCCGGATCCTGATGCAGATCCAGCCGATGTCCCTGACCGAACCTGATTACAGCTTCCCAGTTACCAAGGTCAACCCGCTTTACGGGATCTCCTTCCTCAGGTTCAACCACGGATTGTATTTTTCCTTCAAAACTCCATTTAGCCAATTGCCGGGACATGGGAAACAGCAATTTATATTCCTCGGCAAAGGGGTTGGTATTGCCATCCGGTTCTGGCAACCACCGGCTGTCCACGCCAAAAGGAGCGTACCCGATCCCCTTTTCAATTACTTTGTAGAGGTATTTCACGTCACCTCCTGTTTCGGGAACCATCAACGCATTGTCCGGACGCGTATACAGATCTATCACTTTGAGAACCGTTTCGTCTCCGCGCAAATAAATGTCCGGCGCTACAAAATCTATGGATGGTGCTGCCGCTTTCCAAATAGGAATGACGTTATCTGTGGGGCCACCACTTTCATAGTGGCTTGCGGGAGGGTTTGTCAACGGATCACGCAAAGCTGCGTTCACATACATGGGCAGCGGATTGACTGCTTTTCCGGCCGAGGCCACATATTCTATGTAACGGGCAACCGACCAGGCATGGAAATACTCATCGGCATTCATTCCAAACACCTCTTCCCAGGTTCCTTTGGCACCGGCAGGGACGTTCAACTGCTCCAACACCTCGGCTTTAAGTAATGCATCGGGCACCGGTTGTTCAAACAACTGTTGAGCGGCAGGGGAAAAATCTCGCACACTACCCCAGGTGCCGGGCTCGTTCTGCACCTGCACCAAAATGACGGTATGCTGCGGATCGGCTTTTTTCAGATAGGCCATAAAATGGGCAAAAGCCTTTGCATCGGCCTCCATGGCATCAGTGGCGTGCGGGGAGGGCGAATCTACCGGCTGCCCGTCTTTTCCGACAATATTGGGATACTTCCGGGAATCCTTTTTCATCCATTCGGGCATGTAATGGTTGCTGCCGTTTTTCCATGTAGCAAACCACAGCAAAACCAAGCGAACATCTCTTTCCCTGGCCTGGTCCAAAAGCATCTTTATCATGGAAAAATCATAATTTCCGGGTTCCGGCTCGAATTGTTCCCAGTAAATGGGAATCTCCAGGGTATTGGCATGCATGTTTTCGATCGTGTTCCATACGCCCGGCAGCATTTTGGGCCAGGTTGATGAATTGGCAGATTGACCGCCTAACATCAAAAAAGGTTCGCCGTCAACCAACAGAGCATAACGGCCATTGTTTTCAATCAGTTTGGGCATTTCTGCCTGATTTGAAGAAGTGCAGGATGCGACTATGCTTATCAAAGCAAAGACGAATAGTGCGTTGCACACTTTGTTCTTTTTACTCATTATCAATAACTTATTAATTTCGACCCCCGGGGGGTTGATTTTTGTAACTTTCTATCTGTCAGCCTAATGAACAATGTGTGCGTTGCACCCTTTGTTCTTTTAGCTCATTATCAATAACTTTCCAATTTCAACCCCTAAGGGCATAAAGTACTTAACACGCTGAATATCAATCTACCGAACAACGTGTACGTTGTACACATCTTTCCGGCGGTCCCTGAGGTTTCGCACGCTGCCAAATTGATTCAATTCCCGAAGCAGGTCAATGTCCACATCGGCAATCAGGATCATTTCCGTGTTGGGGGTTGCCTCGGCTTTGATTCCATTGGTGGGAAAGGCGAAATCGCACGGAGTGAATACCACCGATTGTGCATACTGAATATCCATGTTATGGACTTTGGGCAGATTCCCTACACAACCGGCTATGGCCACGTAACATTCATTTTCTATGGCGCGGGCGTGGGCACAGTTTCGGACCCTGGCATACCCGTTTTGTGTGTCTGTCAGGAAAGGAACAAATAGTATATCTATGCCCTCGTTGGCTAATATCCGGCTTACTTCGGGAAATTCCACGTCGTAGCAGATCAGGATCCCGACCTTGCCACAATCCGTCTTGAAGGACTGGATTTTATTGCCTCCCTGCATTCCCCAGACTTTCGCTTCGTCCGGTGTTATATGAAGTTTTTCGTACCTTTCTACCCCGCCGTCTCTTTTACACAGGAATCCTACATTGTACAAATTGTTATTGACTATTTCAGGCATACTGCCAGTTATAATGTTGATGTTGTAAGAGATAGCCAATTTGGAAAAACGCCGAACAAAGGCTTCTGTATATCCGGCCAGTTTCCGGATAGCCTCGGCTTCAGAAAGATGATTGTATTCAGACATCAACGGAGCATTGAAAAACTCGGGGAAGAGAGCAAAATCCGATTTGTACCCGGATACCGCGTCTATGAAATACTCGGCTTGTTGCATTACTTCTTCCAGGTTCTTGTACAGTCTCATTTGCCACTGTATAAGGCCCAGACGCACAACGGATTTCTTGATGGCAGCCTTATTTCTCTTTTTTTCATAATAGACATTATCCCACTCCAACAGTACGGCATACTCCTGCGATTCCTTGTCTCCCCGCAAGTATCCTTTCAATATGCGGACCGGGTGAAAATCGTTGGACATCTGAAAATCCAGTACGGGATCATGGATCTCTTTCTTTTTCACCTTGTCAATATATTGGCGCGGAGTCATCTGTGACCCATACTGATGGTAATTGGGGATCCGGCCTCCGAAAACGATCCCTTTGAGGTTCAATTTTTCACAAAGTTCTTTTCTGTAGTCATAAAGACGCCGTCCCAGACGTAATCCCCTGAATTTCGGTCTTATAAAGATATCAATGCCATAGAGTTTGTTCCCTTTTGCAGTATGTGTGTTGAACGTATAACCACCGGTAATTTCCTCATAAGTATGCTTTTCATCAAACCTCGTATCGTCAATGATTATCGATAAGGCACACCCGGCCAGTTCGTTGTTCACTTTTATGCCCACCTGTCCTTCGGGAAAGAGCCGGACCAACGTTTTAATGTGATGCTCCTTCCAATACGTCTCGGGCATATTGGAATATGCCTCTATCATCGCATTGCGGATATCATCGTAATCTTCATTTTTTAAGAAGACTACTTCAATATTGTCAATAGAAGTGATGTCTTTCTTGTAGGTTGCCATATATCAATATTTATTTTGATCTGTTTTATAATAATTCACCCTTTCCAAACGTTTCCAGGCTCCCCTGGTAAAGTCGGGAACGCGAACCGGCCTGCCGTTGTTGGCAACCGATGTTCTGCTAAGTTCAATAATGGAGCTCCATTCGGCGGCATCGTATACATCCATATCCGGCGGAAGCCCGTTGCGCAGGCAATACACCAGCCGGTAATCCATAATAAAATCCATGCCTCCGTGCCCTCCGACCTCTTTGGCCTTTTGCCCCACTTCACGAACAATTGGATGTTCATAAAGCGCAAGGACCGAGTCTAACGCTTTGTCCGGCAGAAAGCGGTGTGCGTCGGGTTCCAGTGCGATCCCCGGACTTGGATATTTCTGCGCAAACCCTTTGGTGCCGCTGATCGTATGGAGGCGGCTATAGGGCCGCGGGCTGGTCACATCGTGCTGCAACATGATGGTCTTTCCTTTTATGGTTCTGATGACCGAGGTGTTCATGTCTCCGTTCAGGTACGTGGTTTTTGCATATTCGGATTCTTCTCCGAAGGTTTCCTTTGCATAGGCGGTCATCCCGAATTGAGCCGAGGAGACAGACACCAGGTAGTCCATCCGGTCTCCGCGGTGGATATTCAGGATGTGGGCTACCGGACCCAATCCGTGGGTGGGATAAAGATTTCCGTTTTCCTGCCGGTTGTGCTCCAGGCGCCACATGTTCCAGTACCCGGAGGTGTCGTTGAAATTCAAATACCTCAGATCATGAATGTAGGCCCCTTCGGCATGTACGATCTCACCGAAAACACCTTGTTGTGCCATATTCAGCGTCGCCATTTCAAAGAAATCATAATTGCAGTTCTCCAGCTGGATACAATGGCGGCGGGTCTTCTCGGCAGTATTGACCAACTGCCAGCACTCGTCTATAGTCAGCGCTGCAGGCACTTCCAGTGCCACATGCTTTCCCTGCTCCATGGCATAGACCCCAATTGGCGTATGTAAATCCCAATGTGTGCAGACATAGATCAGATCCACATCTTCCCGTTCACAAACCCGCTTCCAGTCTTCCGGACCGGTATAGGTTTCTGCACGGGCGAATCCCCTTTCCACAAGTATTTCGTTAGCACGCTCCACATTCTCGGGCACCACATCGCATAACGCCACCACCTTCACCCCATCCAGGAACGTATACCTGTGAACAGCACCTGACCCCCTCATTCCCAAGCCAATGAAAGCAATCCTAACCGTATCCAGGGGCTCACACCTAAGCTCCAGCACGTCCGTAATCCCGGGCTCACGGGCCGGAACAGGGAAAGTGATGATTTGTTGGTTGTCGTTGCACGACAGCATAGAAGCTGCCAATAAAAGTGCCGCTGCAATGGAGGAAAAGCATTTCATAACTACAAAATTTATCTTCAAATATCGGGAAAATATACATAAAAAAATCGTACCCCGGGGGTACGATTTTTATAAGTCTCTGATACAGAGCTAAACGAACAATATGTGCAACGCACCCTTATTTCTTGATAGAAACACTTACCGGTGTGGTATGTTGCAGATTGTCGCTGACCGGGCACCTGTCTTCAATGGCTTTGGCCCATTTTTCCAGGGTTGCATCATCGGCATCGGTATCGGGTTTCAGAACCACGGAAATTTCTTTGAAACCTGCGCGTTCTTCAAAACTTTGTCCGAACAAACGTGCGGGATTCAGGGGCCCGCTGACGTCTATCTTAACTCCTCTCAATGTCATGTTCAATTCTTTGGCAACAACATGAGCCATAACGTTCAGACATCCGGCAAATGCACCCAGAACATATTCTACGGGATTAGGGCCTTCATCGGTTCCACCCAGTTCGGCGGGTTCATCAATTACTATTTCAAAATTGCGTGCCTTCACGATGGTCTTTGTTGCATTTTCACTTTGGGCGCTAACCCTTACTTTCATATCTGCCATAATCGTATTTTAAATGGTTAATATACATAATAATACATAATTTATGCCGCAAAGTAGAAAGCAGCCATGCAGTTTTTCATGAGAAAATATGTAATATTACATGTTTTTAATTCAATCCATAAGCATGAAAACCACCAATAACTATCCCTGGGCAACCCATCTGAAAGAAGAAGAACTGGATGCATTGATGGGTTCATCTGTGGAGCTTGAATACGATAAGTTTGATGTGATCATTAAACAGGGGTCCATGGCTTCACAGATCATGGTGCTGGAAGAAGGCATGGTTAAACTGAACTTTCAGGAGAGTGGAAAAGATACCACCTTTGGTTTTGGCGGAAAGGGAGATTTTATTGGCCTGATGTGTTCATTTGTAAAAAAGCGGCTGGATTTTTCTGCTGTGGCAATCACTCCCTGCCGGATCCGGATCTTTGACAGGGATGTGTTCGAAAAACTGATTGAACATAACGGCAAGTTCGCCATTTATATTGTGACCATTATGTCCCAAATGATAAAGGAGACCTGTCACAATCTCATTACTTTGAAGCACAGGAATGCAGGCGGATCACTGGCTACTTTATTGCTGAACCTTGTGAGGGTTTTTGGGGAGCATCAGATAGCCATCCCCTTTACACGGGAAGAAATGGCGCATACCCTGGGCTATTCCAAGGAAAGCATCATTAATACCCTGTCAGACTTTCAAAAAGACAATATTATATCCATTTCCGGCAAAAATCTTGAGATCCTGGACAAAAAAGCCCTGGAGAACATTGCCGAGAAGGGCTAATAATGCGTTGCGTCTAATGTGCGACGGACCCCGATTTCATTAACCGCTATCACCCCTTCCGGTATTAGATCAAAAATGAAGCTCATCCCGGAAATCCGTTCAAAATCAAACCCGGGATGATCCTTGGCATACTGTTTCAAAGGAAAACTGTAAGTCTGAAGGATGATTTCCCATTCGGCTTGCGGTTGCATAAAACCCAGTTTTGTCATTTTTCGTTTGAGCGGGTGTTGCAGCGGGGCGAAATCACTGATTGGGAATTCCAGTACAGAGCCGTTACGGTCGGTCAGACGAACGGTGAAATCAATAAAGGGTTTGTCAGTCTCATCAATTTCCTCATCTTCGGTATCATCAGCATCTTCTGCATCTTCCGATTCCTTATCCTCAACCGCATCCTCTTCCTCATCTGCTTCCTCTTCCGCTCCGGGTGGGTTTGCTTTTTCGTCCAACTCGGCAAGGGAAAATGTGATGACGGTGTTGAGATCGGTGTTCAGGGCTCCTTCGGGCCAGGTGATGTGATATGCGGGAACCAGGGTGTCGCTTTGGGTGGTATTCCAGCCCAGAAAAAGGGCACGGGTGTCGCTGTCGCCCCAGCTTAAGTGAAGGGCCTGCTCGCGCCAGATGCTCAGGTCCTCGGCGCAGACGCGGCTTTCAGGCAGAGAAGCCGTTGTCAGATCCAGGTCTTCGGAGAAAGTGCTAACCGAAAATGTTTCGGGTTGCCGGTATTGATTCAGGTATACGGTTTCCGGTAGCCAGTTCCGGGCATAACGGTAATCCATGAACATGGGGCGGTATTGGTGTTGTCCGCGCAGTGTGGCATCCAGAAAGGCCCCGATATACGTTTTGGAAATGGTTTGCTGGTCTTCCTGCGTCATGAGTTGTCCCAGGTTGTAGAAATTGATCCGTGGTGAAGGAAAATCGGTGCGGCCCCAGCTGCTGTTGAACTGGCCGTGATTGGCTCCCCATATGTACAATCCGGCAGCAAACCCTTCAAATCCCTCAGTAAACATAAGGCGATTGAATTGGCGCATCCCCTGGTAGGAAGAAACATCGGCATCGTGCGAACCCTGCAGTACCAGGTAATTGACATCGGTCAGCGGGGTACGCATCCGGCCCGGCTGGTATTGCCCGTCACAAGGAGCAATGGCGATGACCGAGCGTATATTGAAATTGAAATCAAACACTTCATTGGCATTGTCGGGATAATAAGGTAATCGGTTAAACAACGCGGCATGTGCAACCGCCTCTCCGCCCCGTGAATGTCCGATCAAAGCAATCCGGCTGGTATCCACTTTACAGTAAAAAGGATTGTCTTCCAGGCCGTTCCAATTCCTCCACACTTCCAGGTGTTTGAGAAGCAGCCATCCGCGGACGTTGTTTTCCCCTTGCAATCCTTTGGGAATGTCAAAATAGGCACCGTTCAGAAAATTTTCATCCACCGAGGCCATTATATACCCCTTGGAGGCCAGCAAGCGACCCAGGTATTCGTAACCCGGATCCGAAAAATCCTGTGCCGAGTGGTTTCCGTGAACGATCAGCACCAGCGGGAAAGGTCCTTGTCCCTGCGGATACCACACCTGCGCATTCAAAGGCAATGAATCCTTATCAAACCCGAAATACCAGGTGCGCATTTTTCCGCTGAATCCCTTCCAGGAATCCAGGAAAGTGGATCCATCCACCGGTTGTGTAATCAGGTCCGCCTTCTCTCCGAAGACCTCCCTGTGCCTGTCTTCTCCGCTGCCGTAAGTCAGGTATGCCACCTGATACGTTCCCGGTTCGCCCGGATGCGCCATTTGCAGAACAGGAGGCATGTTTTGGGCCGAGTTGGCCGCCGAAAGCGGCATGTCAACCGATTTTCCGGGGTACAGCATCCAGGTCAGACCGCCTGCAATACCCGTCACTCCCAGGATCAGGCATGCTACGGCCAGTGCTTTTTGGAATTTTTTGAGCCCTGTCCATGGCTTTCCGAATTGGACAAGAGCCCCGCCCAAAAGCATACAACTGATTGCAATGGTGAAATATACCAGCAACGTTCCCGGCAATTTGGTATTATAGAACATCATAACTACAGGGACACCGCTTACAAACGCAGCCGCCAGCCATACATTCAACTTAGCCAGTCCTCTGATCAAGGCAACGGCCAAAAAAGCTCCTGCAATGGAAATCATCAGGAGCGATAAAATCAGAATAAGGGTTGTAAGCCAACCCAATATTTTAATATCTGCAAGTGCGGGAATGGCCAAAGCTAAAGCAAAACCGACAAAAACAGCAATGGCGGCAGCCTTGAGGGTTTTAGATTTTATCATCATGTGTTGTCAGGTTATTTTTGAATGAATTATTACCAAATATATATAAAACGGATAACCTGACCGTTTTGTTGCATGCTTACCGGTATTTTTCCAGCGCACGTTTCAAAATTTGCTGAATCTTTTCAGCCAGCCATGCAGGTTCCATTACCTTGACTGAATCACCATGCATGAGGATTTCCTGGGTCAGTTCGTAATTGGGTATGACACGAAGTGCGATGCGGCATTCTTTTTCGTTGTCAATCAGCACCTTCTGCGATTTGTGCAAGGGAAGCGTTTTGATATACTTTCCCTGAGTATGTGTGAAAGACAATACCACATCCTGCACGGTATTTTGTGAAAACATCAGGCCAATGGTCTGGTCAAAAAGACACGCGGGATCCAGGTTCTGATCGGGCGTGAAGGTTTCCGCTTTGATATCCAGATCCCTGACACGATCTATTCCGAATATCCTGAGCGTTTTGGTCCCGTCCACTATGCCTATGACATACCACCGGTTCAGGTATTCCCTCAACAGATAAGGTTTTAGTGTGTAAGCAGTCACTTTTTCCGTTTGGAAATTGTAATGATTGAAGCTTATTTTCCTGTTTTCAATTACGGCTTTCAAAAGCGGCTTCAGATTTTCAATGCCCTTAAGGCCGCCGCCTGTATCGAATGATATATGCTTTAAAGCATCCTTGCTCTCCATCAGGCTTTCGGTCAGCAGCTCCGCCGTATTGACAATCTCCAGGAAATGAAAGAAAGATTCCACATTCAGACTGTTTTCATAGTCAATGCAATACCCCCTCCGGATCCTGTCGTATTTGATCTCAATACCAAACTCAACCCGGATCTGCTCAATATCGCGCTGAATGGTACGGTCACCTACCTGAAATCCCTGTGAAAAGAGAAAATCCCTGATCTCCCGAAAAGTGGGATAATGCCCGCATTTGATCTTTTCAATAATAAGGCTATAACGCCTTACTTCTCCGTGTTTTGACATTATGTTGCGATTTTATGCTAATATAATCAACTTTTTCCTGAAGTTAGTATAGCAGGTGCATCAGAGCGCTTAGTTTACTGCTTATTACAGGGTCCGGTGATGAAGGCATATACATCACGCTCCAGTGTTTTGTTTTGCCCAGGGTCAGTGCTACCCAAAGAGCGGAGTTCTGCTCGGAAGGAGTGTTGATAAAGTAATAATGTTCACCTTCCCTGGAAACAGGCCGGTACCTTTCCACCAGGTATGCAGCCAACGATTTCGTACAGGATGAACAGACCAATACCCCGGCTCCTGACAATTTTTCATCTTCAAATACATACATCACATAAGGTGCCGCCGTGGAAAAGTTGGCGTAAATTATACCGTCCTTTGTGGATCGTTCGGGTATTCCCAGGCGATGTACAAGATCGGTTTTTGACATTCCGAATTCCAATACAGGCGTAGGATAAAGATCAGATAACGGTTCTGTAGGCAAGGTGTCTGCCGGAACAATGGCAAACTTCAAATGCGGTTTGGGTTCATCTTGGGAATCACCTGAACCAGGTGTTTCCCCGGGAATGCAGGATACCAGACAGACTATTGCGACAAAAAATAAGACAGTTTTTTTCATGGCTCAAAAATGGAGAGCCACTACGTCAAAACGCGTCGTATTAAAAAATTTTACGATAGTTTTTTGATCATAGTCACGGATTCTTCCGATGTTCCTATGGTAATGAATCCGGATTTCTGATACATCTTACACGCGTAGTTCAGAACGTCCACACTTAAGGAAACCTGCCGATAACCGTTACGTGCCAATCTGTCCAGCATGGCTTTAAGTAAAAGCGTCCCCACGCCCTGCTTTCGGTAAGATTGCAAAACAGACATGGCAATTTCCGGGGTGTCGGAGTCTACAAAACCGAATCCTTTCTCATTTTCCGGGAACTGTCTTGACCACACTGCTCCAATTACAAGGTTTTCCTTGCAGGCCACCAGGCAATGATCCGTTTCCTTCCCGAAATCTTTAATATAGACGTGGATCTCCGGCAGTTTCAAGATTTCCCTGCCGGGTCTTTCCGTTCCTTCCGGAATAAATATGGCCTGATAAAGAAATTCCTCCAGCAGAGGGATCTCATGCTTTTCCATCTCACGGATGATCATGAAGGCAAGATAATGAAAAAAAAATTGTGCATTGCACACTTGATGCATTTGGCTGCTATTCAATCAAATAACAAAAAGCCACCCCCGGGGGTGGCTTTTGTTAAGATGCTCATATACAGAGCATGGTATCAAGTGTGCAACGCACACCTATAGTACCTCATAAGATTCCCATGTATAATGGCTGATTTCGTCTTCACCGTCATAGGTTTTGATCACTCTTATAATTGTGTTATTAGTTGTGTCAAAATCATATTGCATGGTGGAACCTTTGTCTGAATGTGCCCATTGGTTAGTTGCACAAAGATTCTTGCAAGGCTTACCAAAATAACCCAATTCCATAAGCCACCTGCCTGCTCCTGCTCTTTCTGAATAAATGTTATAAATACCATATTCATTCTCAACAGTAGAATAGGTATGGTTCTTGACCTGCCATACGCCGTCGGAAAGACGGGACCAGGTTTTGATGTTTCCGTTTTCAATAACGATTTCTGAACGCAATTCACCGTCTCGGCTTACTGAAACAAGATATCCGTTGGAATCGTAAGTATAGGTATATGTTTCTGCCCAACCGTCACCGGATTCTGTCATGGAAGAGACATAACCGTTGGATCCGAAGGTAATCTGGTAATTGTTGCTTCCGGATATGGTAAGATTAGGATAAGCCCATGCGAAATCCCATTCCTTGTCCAGAACAGGATTGTTGTCTACAACCCAATTACGGATAATTCCGGTAACTTTACCGGTAGCGTCATAAGTGTATACCCACTGGTCCGTTCCCGAACTCCATTCAGCGGCATACGTTGCCACTCTGTAACTGTATTCGGGTTCTTCCGGTTCTACCGGTTTACATGAGGAAACGATCACGGATACGGCAATCATCATTGCCAGGATAGAAAAGATCTTTTTCATATTGGTGTTATTAATAGTGAATAAATTGTATGTTAATTAATCTTGTTTTTAGTTACCACCTGATATTATGATCAGTGTAAGGCCGGAAATAAAAAGCAGGAACATAAGCCCCAACAGCCAGTTGACGGTTTTTGAAGAACCTTTGAATTCTTTCCATATAAACACACCCCATACGGCGGCGATCATAGGCGCTCCCTGTCCCAGGGCATAGGAAATAGCAGCTCCCGCTTTTCCGGCGGCTATATAGCTGAAAGCCGTACCCAGGCACCAGATGGCTCCACCAAGGACCCCAACCATGTGCGTGGAAAAATTTCCCTTAAAGTATTGCTTGTACGTAACGGGCTCTCCAACAAAAGGTTTCTTCATCAGGAATGTATTGAAGAAAAAGTTGGATGCCAGTACCCCGATAGAAAATATCACAATGGCAGAGTATGGGGTTACCATACCCGGTGTTGGATTTGCAAAATTGTCCAGATCCATGGCTGCTGCCACAAAACGATAGAAAAAGGCCATCAAAACCCCTGCAACCACGGCAAGCATGATCCCTTTTTTATTTTTTGCCCTATCTCCCGTTTCCTTTTTGGTGCCGGCCGATGCCATCCCATTGAAAATTATGGCAACCACTATTAGTGCTACGCCCAAAAACAGGATCACCGGATCTCCTTTGGGTGCTCCTATATAGTTAACTATCACACCCAGGACCAAAGCCAGTCCTACTCCCAGAGGAAAGGCTACTGCCAGACCGGCAAGCGAAACAGACGCCGATAGAAGAATGTTGGAGGCATTGAAAATGACACCTCCAATGATGACACTCCAGAAATTTCGTGCGGTTACCTGAGAAATATCCTGTAAGAAAGGACGACCCTGATCCCCGATACTCCCCATAGTAAAAGCAAGAACCAAGCTGAAAAGAAGCATCCCTATCACATAATCCCAGTAAAAAAGTTCGTAACGCCAGCTTTTTGAGGCCAATTTTTGGGTGTTTCCCCAGGATCCCCAGCATAGCATGGTCACAAAGCAAAAAACCACCGCTAAAAGGTAACTGTTTACTATAAACATGGTTTTAAATATTATTGATTAATAAACTTATCGCGTAAAGCACAGAATTGGCGGATTCAACGCCGTTGTAAACCCTGTACTCATATTTTATATCATGCTCTTTGCAATATCGGTAAAGAAGATCCGCGGCAACGTAATAACGGCTTTGGTCCGAAACACAGAAATGGTAGACCACTTCATCCGAAGGATCAAAAGGCAGGTCCTCCATGGCAGCTTCCACCAGAAGCACGGAACTGAAACCGGAATCTTCCCGGGTGGAAGCATTGAAAAGCAACCGGCCTCCTCCCAGGATGCCTACCCCTTTCCGGCTGCCGTCAAAAGAAAATTCTTTTTCGGCAGCCCCAATGACGTCCCTGAGATTCATCCCGTAAGCTGCAAGTGAATCACTGTTACAGGTTACTAGTACATAACCTTTTACATCGGCGGCTTTTTTGATTTGGGTGATACTCTTTGCAGGGAAATCATCACCTATATCACTATAGACATAGTAAAGAGCCGTGTATCCTGATGATTCGTCGTAAACAGTCGGGAGATAGATTCGTCCTCCGCAACTTTCCTGCAGTATATCCTGGTATTCGTATTCGGAAGTTTCCACACGGATCGTTTCTTCCTCCTTGTATTTCAGCCCATTAAAACAATTTTCAATATAAGGCAGTACTTCGTACATGGCTTTTCTCCAATAATCGGAAGTGTGTGCCCCGTTTCTGACTCGGAATTCGTGATCGATCCCCAGGGAACGCATCACCACGTGAAGCGTGTCGTTGGCTACCAGCAATTGTTCTTCATCGTCACCGCAATCCAGGAAATACTTCACATTGTCAAATGAAGCTGCAGTTTCTGTGTTGAAAAAGTAGAAAGGACTGTGTTCTTTGTAATACGGAGTTAACCGAGCCTCTCCTATCATGCCTTCTGCTCCAAAAATATACCCCCACTGTCCGTCCCATCCTCCGGAAGGTTCGGTCATATACTGCCGGTCTGTTCTGAAAGACATACTCAGGGGAACTGAGACAGAAAAAAGTTCCGGATGTTTGGAAGGAAGGATCATGGCTCCGTAACCACCCATGGAATAGCCAACTACGGCACGATGATCCCTGTCTGCAACGGTCCTGAGTGTTTTGTCAATGTGCGGTACCAGTTCCTGAACAAACATATCCATGTAATCATACGTGCCCGTGTGACGATTCACATAATAGGTTCTGAAACCCTGAGGCATAACATAGATCATTTTTGAGATATTTCCGGCATCTTCCATTTCGTTGATCAAAGAAGAGACCCGCAGATATACGTCGTTCCATGAATTGTTGTTATCGCCCAGACCGTGCAGTAAATAGACGACTCCATAGCGGGATGTGGTATCACTCATATAGTCATCCGGCAGGTAAACGGAATATTTAACGGAAGCATTCAAAACCTTACTTTGGAGAACAATATCCTTGCTATACCTTACAAATTCCGGTTCAGGACCGGGAGGTTCCGGTTTCTCACAGGACGTCAGGGCCGCCAACCAGGTAAATATGCACAATCCTAAAAAGCTCATTTTATTCTTTTTCATCAGAATAGACCACCATTTCTTTTGCCTCAATAACAAATTCCCTCACAGGATTTAAGACCTTCAGGGTCAGTCGGTGTGGCCCGTCATTTAGTCCGTATTTGTAAAAAACATCGTATTTCCGTTTGATGTAGTCAAATGGCATACGGAATGATTCCACTTTAACACCATCAATATATGCCTCTAATTGAGCCACATACGCCAGGTCGGAAAATCCAACCTGAGTAATCTGTCCCAGCACAACAACACCACTACCTTCAAAATCCAGCGACAGAGAATCGTTGAACATTTTCTTAAGAACTCTTTTTTCGGATGGTTCAATTCCCTCAAAAGATTCTTCCCGGGCGACTTCCCGGGGTTCCTGTACATTGAATGTATACGTGCCCTGCACAACACTTCCCCCCTGTTCTTCTACAATATCCTGTATGAGGGACAAGTTTATCCCGTATACTTTATTCAGGGAAATGCTGGTATATGCAAAATCAATGTCTTCCACTTTACTCATGGAAGCCTTATACACTTCAGGTATGGCTTCATACCCGTACATCACACCCAGGATCCCCGCGGCAGATGCCGGATTACAGTCCGAGTCCTGTCCGCAGCGCGTGGCCACATCCATGGTTTTATGAAAGTCCCCTTCTCCGTACAACAGACCCATAACCACATATGCCGAGTTGATGACCGCATCAATGTTGAACCCGTTGAATACTCCTTCCGGACAACCTATGTCGTAGCCGTGACGGCGTTCTATTTCCAACCAGCATTTCCTCCAGTCATCCGGATACAACTGATGGAATTTTACGACATCTTCAATACAATTCCGAAATTTTGATCCCTCGGGTATGGTCTTCAGGGCTTCATTGATTACTAAAGGAATATCATTGCTTACGTAGGCCAGGGAATACATGGCCCCAATAAAAACACCCCCGTACCATCCATCTCCGTAATTCATGATGTGCCCTATCCTGTCCGACAGGTCAGAAGCCTTATTAACCATTCCAGGACATATCATTCCAATAAAATCGGCTTCTATCTGAAAATCAATATCATCGGCATGTGGATTGTTCATCCAATGTCCTGATGCCGGAGGCATAATTCCGTTCAGAATATTGTACCGGGCAGCCTGGTTGGCATGCCAGAGTTTGTAATCAGCATGTGCAAAAGCCAGGGCATAGGATTCGGCAGGAGCGTCTATTCCCTCGGCGTTCATAATTTCAAGGAAAGTCAGATCCATATAGACATCGTCGTACAAACCCGGATCTTCAATAAAGGTATCGTAGATATAATCATCGTACCAAATGATTGGGGCATTGTCACTGATCAGCCCCCCCTTGTATTTAAATTCAGTAGGGCCACCGTATGTACAGCCAATGGTCTGTCCGGCCCAGCCACCCTTTATCTTATCTTTCAAAATATCCTCCCGTATGGAAACGGTTTTGGAGTAATCCAATACGGGAGGGGTCCCGGTACATGAACCGGCAAGAAACCAAACAAAACCTAATATCAATAACCTATTCATTATATAACCGGTGTTTCAGTATAATATACTATATCGTTGATCCTAATAAGGTAGTCATCATGCGGGTTTATCCATTTCATTTCAACCGTATGGTGTCCTTCCGGCATGAGGTATTTCCAGGCCGGTTCCACCCTTCTGTCCGTATTCTTCATAGGAAGACTGGCCACATGATCCAGATTTCCGTCAATCCAGATCTCAACTCGGGCAACATAAGGATCGTCCGGTTCTGCCAGGCCGAAAACCTCGGAACCGATATGCCTTGCCGAGACCCTGGCCACGTAATCAGCAGTAACACTGCGTAAACACACGATGTTTCCCCAGATCACAAAGCCGTTTCCTTCAAAATCAAACTGATAGTTGTCCTTCATAAAAGTATCTTTCCGGTCCCTGTAAAAGGGATACATACCTTGAAAATTTTGTTCCAACGGAAGCACATCCGCCTTTTGGACAGGAATGACAACCTGATCACCCTCAACATCACCACCTGCCTTTTGAATCATCTGCAAAGCGTGCGAAAAGCTGTATCTGTAAGCTTTGGCCAGCGACACGCTGGTTCCCTGAAAATCTTCTTCTTCTATCTCCTTAAGGGGATCCAGCCAATAACCGGGAATTGCCGAGTAACCCTTCATAACCCCCAAAACCCCGGCCACGGTAGCCGGATTGCAATCGGAATCCTGACCGCAACGGGTAGCAATTTCCACAGACTTTGAAAAATCTCCTTCCCCGTACAACAAACCTATGGCTATATACGCGGCATTGATCTTCGCATCTATATTAAAGCTTAAAAAAACACCTTTTGGACAACCTACGTCCTTATTCCACTTTTTATGCATTTCAAACCAGCATTGTTCCCAGTCGTCGGGATACTTTGCATGCAATTTCCTGACATCGTCAATACATTGATAAAATTGGCTCTCCGCAGGAATCGGCTCCAGTGCCAGATCCAGGATAGTGGCCGGATTGTCGGAAATAAACGCCGAGGAATACAGACCCGAGACAAAAGCGCCCCCGTAAAAACCGTCCCCGCTGTTCATGATGTGCCCTACCCGGGAGGCCATCTCCATGGCCTGAGGCATTAGTCCGGGAGTCATCAACCCTATAAAGTCTGCCTCAATCTGGAAATCCAGGTCATCGGCATGCGGATTGTTCATCCAGAATCCCGATTCCGGAGGCATGATGCCATTGCGGATGTTGTATCTGGATGCCTGGTTGGCGTGCGCCAGATGATACTCGGCAAAGGCAAAACGTTTTGCCAATATTTCCTGGCTGCAATCAAGTCCTTCCTGTTCCAGGGTTTCCACAAAAGTCAGATCATTATAAATATCGTCAAACAGGCCGGGCTTCTTGTCCCACCAGTATTTTATGTAATGGTTTCCCCAGGGAATAGGTTGGTAATCCTGAATGGTGGTTCCTGTGAATTTAAATTCAGTGGGAGCTCCGTATACCACTCCTATGGTCTGGCCGGCCCAACCCCCTTTAATTTTGTCAAAGAGTTCGTTTTTGGACAGGGTGACTTCCGAAGGAAGATTCTTTTGTGAACATCCCGGGGCAAATAAGATAATTGTCAATAAAAGGGCTATTGTTGTTTTTCTCATGATCACTTAACTTGGTAAACGCCTAATTCTGTTATGGATATAAATGAGGATACATTTTTTGTATACTTGTTCCAATGGTCCTGAACCTTATTGTCCCCGATAATCCTTATTCCTTTCGTTTCAACGGGATCAAACTCAAAGACGAATTCCACAAAATGGGGTTGGAAGAATACGATATCGGTTTCCGGCAATGAAGGAGTAGACCTGAAGTTATTCACATCCTGCCAGTTTCCTCGCTCATCCAGGTATTGAACCTTTAACGTCCCGGCATTGTACCAACCTCCGAATTCCTCCATACAACCGGTATGAAAAGCCACCATATCAATGTGTTTCTTTTCATTCCATCCGTAACCGAAATAATCACTCTTAGGAGCATTGGACATTTCTGCCAGAGAGTAGAATACAGATCCTTCACCCGACACAATCCCATCGTTGATCACATCTACAGTCTTAGCATACATGGGTCGGCCAAAAGTGATCCAGCAATTGAACAACACCTCTGTGTTCACCTCCCTTACCGAAGCATAGATTGTATCTGCTGACGGGGCAATATTGTTTGTCCTTACTATGAATTCAACCCGCATGTCATCCGTAGTTTCCGCCGTTCCTGTATTTTCATCATAAAGCTGCAATTTTACAGGATACTTTCCGGGCTTTGCGGGTGTGCCCTTCAGAACACCTTTTTCAAAAGTCAACCCATCAGGCAGTTCACCGCTTTCCAGTGCCAGGTATTTTCCGGGATAAGGCAGCACACCAAAACCGATTTCCGCCGGTACGCCCACTTCCAGTGCCGGCATTGGCCCGCGACTGTACTCCACTGGTGGATTAAAATGAACCTTTTCAGGTATCACCAGGTATTCGTCCTCGCCGCTACCTTGAAGATTTCCTCCTTTAGTACATACCAATTGTATGGCCATTTGCACCGTACGGTCAATAATATCCTGAATGGAAGCATCAGGCATATCGTGACGGGTTATATTAATATACCTGTCATTGAACGGTTTGTTCCAGCCCTCTATGGGCATGGTCAAATGATCCGGTAAAGATGAAGCCCCGTACATCACGCCCAATATGCCTCCCACCGTGGCTGTCTGGTTATCGGCATCAAATCCCATAGCACATCCCAGGTCCATAGTAAGTTGCAGATCGCCTTTTCCGTAAAGCATGGAAAGGATTCCGCACGCTCCGTTCAGGTTTGCGTTCCAGATGGTTTTTGTCATTTCATCTTCATCTGTGTAATACTTCTGAGCAATGATCTGACGGGCTTTTTGCCAATCATCGGGATATTGATGATACAGATCCACAGCTTCTTCTACCGTCTTTCTGTATCGGTCCCCTTCAGGAAGAAATTCAATGGCATCAATAATGATCTTTTCAATATCGTCCTCAAAGAAAGCCATGGAATACATAGCCCCGTAATGAATGGTCGGAACAATGGCCCAATCATCACTGGTTATACGGGCAGCCCAGGCCGATTTCTCCGCTGCATATTCAGGCATCCCAGGAGCCGTATAGGCCCATATTTCATTAATAAGTTGCGGATCAATCTGATACCAGTGCGGATTAGAGATTTTGCTTCCCGTATGGGGAGGCACGAATCCGTGATGCATCAATCCCAGGGCAGCCCGGTTGGCCAGCCAGATCCTGTCTCGCATATGATACATCCAGCCTTCTCTCAGGTTACGGTAGGTCGGTTCGTGCCCGTACTTTTCCATCATCATCAGGTACAGGTACTCTACGTCTGTATCGTCATCGGAAAAAGCCCCTTCGTACAATTCCAGTTTATCCAGCGATTTGCTGTATCCGTAAGGCCAAAGTGACTCATCTCCCGGCTCTTCAATGTATTTGTTCTCGTGAGGCAGACCGTACATATTGCCAACCATCTGTCCTATCCAGGCACCCGCAATCTTGTCACGCAATTCCGTGATTGGTATCTTTTTGGTAGAACAACCTGTTGCCAGGACAACAACCGCTAAAAATAATATGATCTTCTGCATAATAAAATATATTGTAAAAGTTTAATAACCGGGGTTTTGTACTAAATTGGGGTTGGATGCCAAGGCCTCTCTGGGGATGGGATAGATCTTTTTGTTTTGTGCCGAGGCTTTTTTGGCCCACCAGGGATCGTTGAATTTGCCAAAACGGATCATGTCCTGCCTTCTCCAACCCTCCCAGGCCAGTTCGCGGCCACGCTCATCATACAATTCTTCCAAAGTGAGTTGACCTGCCGAGTATGGTACCAGACCGGCCCGTGTACGAATCTTCGCCAATTCATCCAAGCCGGCGGCTTCCGCTGCTCTTCCCTGACGGACAAGAGACTCGGCATACATAAGAATTACATCGGCATAACGGAAAAGGGCAAAATCATTTTCCATACTTGTCTGGCCACCCAACAGCAGTCCGTCCGTCTGATAACTCCATTTTTTTAATTTGGCACCATCGTAAGTATCCCTTCCATCCCTGTATTTGGATTCTTCAAACAAGGGCGTAATCACAAAACCGTCAATCGGTTTTCCTGTAACGTCGTATTGCTGCCCGTACAACCAGGAATCAGAACGCCGTGTATCAGCCGGGTCATATTTTGCAAAGAAATCCGGCTGGCAGACAAATCCATCCCAGGGAGTAGCAGGAATGTTGAACGTTGCACAACTGGACGGATGTAAAACGAGCATATAGATGATAAATGCATTGTGATCCGATGTGGTGTATATGGTATTGTAGACTATCGTAAAAATATTTTCCCGTGAACCTTCATTGTACGGCTTGAAATTGTCCGAATAATTGTCCTCAATGAGATAAGCCCCTGAATCTATGACTTTTTTACAGGCGGCTTCGGCTTCTGCCCAGCGGGGTGTCCCGGTCCATTCCTGTGACATCATGTAGAGTTTGGCCAGAAGTGTGTAGGCCATTCCCTGTGTTACCCTTCCGTAATATTCTGGAGTGGGATTTAGTTCCAGTTTATCTACATTTTCCAGGATCTCATTTTCTATCCAACTAAACATGAAATTTCTGTCTTTCTGCTCGGGATAAGAAGGATCCGAATAATCTTCGGAGAAGGGAACGTTTCCCCATCCGTCCACTCCCATAAAATAGAAGTACGCACGCAAAAGTTTTACCTCGGCCAAAATTTTTTCCTTTCCTTCAAATTCGATGGCCGACTGAGCCGTGGTATAAAGAATCTCGTTACAGGCAGCTACCCCGTCAAAGCAATATTCCCAGCCCTTTCTGACTAGTTTGTTGGATTGGCTGAAGTTGTGGTATTGCAGTTCCTGGTAACGTTCTTCAGTCCAGCTTCCGTTTGCATTTACAGGAGCCGCACATTCATCGGTGACCTGTATGTTCAACGTCCAGAGACTCTGTTCGGTGCCATATGCCTGGAGTTTGGTATAGGCCCTGCCTACATTTGAAATAAGCTCTCTTTCGTTTTTGAAAAAATTATCTGCCGGAATTTCAGAATAGACTTCTTCCGTCAGGTCCGTACAACCCATTACGGTTGCTGCCCCCAGTATAATTGTTAAGTATTTGATCTTCATATTCATTTTCCTACTGTTTAAAATACAAGGTTAATCCCTAAAGTAATTACTGTGGTCCTGGGATAATAACTCAGGCTTTCAATCCCGGGAGCCAATCCGGACAGGCTGACCTCCGGATCCACCCCGGAATAGCCGGTAATGCAGAATACGTTCTGCCCGGTCAGGTTTACCCTGAGTTTTTTCATGTAATCGCTATCCAGATCAAACGTATATCCCAGGGTTACATTGTCCAGCTTCACATAAGTGGCATCCTCAACATATTTGGATGAATATTTCACATTCCCGGTAAACGCAGTGTTATCCATCCAGGAAGCCATGATATTTTTAAGACCCAGTGCAGTTATATTCTGGTATTCTGCAGCGTATCTGTTAAAAACTTTTCCGCCTATTGAAGCACGGAACATGAATGAGAAATCAAAATTTTTGTAATTGAATGAATTGCCCCAGTTAAGCTGGAAGTCGGGATAGGCACATCCCAGGTTTTCCCACATAGACTCGGAAACAATCCCGCCAATGGCGTTTTTCAGGATGTCATTACCGTTCTCGTCAATACCCTGCCATACCGGTCCGTAAAAAGACCCCAGGCTCTTGCCTTCTTCCAGGCGTTGGGCATATGCTCCAACGGGCGTAGGTAGCCATCCCACATGGTAGGACCCGTTCTGGAATTCCTCGTTAGTGAAGGCAATCAGCTTGTTCATGTTCTTTGAAAAAGTCAGGTAGGTATTCCAGTAAAGGTCCTCTTCCTTGAAAACATCTGCAGATATGGTAACCTCGATTCCCTGATTGCTGATCTTGCCCACATTGGTAAACAATTCGTCATAGACGTAAGGGGGCGTAGGGACAGAGTAGGTATACAACAAATTGGATGTCAATCGGTAATAATAATCTATTGAACCTCTCAGGCGGAAATCAAACAATCCGTAGTCTATCCCTACATTGTATTCGGCTTTCTTTTCCCAGGCAAGGTCGTAATTGGGATTGCTGGCCGGTGCATACGTATTGATCCATTCGTTGTTGTAGTAGAATTTCCCGGATACTTTCATGAGCATCAGGGATTTGTAATTGGAAAAATCCTGGTTCCCCGTTACACCGTAACCGGCGCGGAGTTTCAGATCACTGATCCATTCCACATCTTGTAACCATTCTTCCCTGTCAAGCCTCCATCCCAGGCTGACTGCCGGGAACCATCCCCATTTGTTGTCTTTTCCAAAACGACTGGAACCGTCACGGCGCAACGATACCGAGGCCAGGTATTTTTCATTGTAATTGTACATGACCCTTCCAAAGAAAGCTATGTATGTATTGGATTCTTTGTAAGAATACATAGAGGCCAAGCCTTCCTTAAGCGACGTTCCGGCACCTATATTGTGTGTCAGCCAGTCGTCGGTATCAAAACCCTGGTTGCCCATGGAGCTGTATTCCCCGGTTTGTCTCTGGTAGGCATAGCCCAAAACGGCCTGAACAGAATGTTTATTAAAGGTATTGCTATAATTCACTGTACTTTCGTACTGGATATCGTTGGTATATTCGTTGCTTATGGAAGCTACCCCATCCTGACCTATCGAACTGGGATAATAACGGGTGCGGTAAGAATTGGACTGGTAGCGTTGTTGATTGTAAGACACAAAATTGTCCCATTTAAGCCCTTCAATGGGTAATACATTTAACGTAGCCCTGACCGATGCCCCAAAATCATCTGCTTCCCGCTCCTGTATCTGCTCGTTGATCATGGCAACCGGGTTGTAATAAGCCATTTCCGCTATGCGGTAATACCCGCCGGACACTTCATTTTCCGGGTCGTAAACAGGTTCTGTGGGATTGTGGTAAAATGCCTGTTCAAAAGCCGAGTAGTTGGCCGGGGAATATTTCCTCTTGGATCCGAAAATGTTGTAATCAAAATCCAGCCAGCCTTGCAAAGCACTTTGTTTGATATTGGTCTTTATAAGGAATTTTTGTGATTCGTTCTTTTTCTGAATCCCCTGGTTATCTTCAATATTGAGTACAGTTCTGTGTGAAAATTTTTCGCTTCCGCCTGACAGTGCCAGCGAATGCTTGTGACTGATGGGAGTTCTGGTGATTTCCTTGAACCAATCTGTTTCAGCTCCATACAGTGAACCCGAAGCAGCCGGTTTGTATTGATTGATCACTTGAGTGAATTCCTTGGCAGTCAAAGGAATTGCCCTGCTTTGAACGGTTTGTACGGAAACCTGCCCGTCGTATTCCACCTGTGTAGTTCCGGCTTGTGCTCTCTTTGTGGTAATGATCACTACCCCGTTGGTTCCCCTTGTCCCGTAAATGGCGGCGGCAGAACCGTCTTTCAATACGTCAATGGATTCCACTTCCTGATAATTGATATTCCGGATATCGGCTCCCACCACCCCGTCAATAATGATCAGTGGCCCCTGACCGGCAGACAGTGAGTTGGTTCCTCTAAGCAATATTTCGTAATTTCCGTTCGGGTCACCACCGGAAGCGTTAACTACCGTCAATCCGGCTACTTTTCCCTGAAGAAGTCCCGCAGCAGTAGTGAAGGATCCCTGGTTAAAGTCTTCCGGCTTGAGACTGGCAATAGAGCCTGTTACTTCCTTTTTTGTTGTTTTGCCGTATCCAATGATCACCATCTCTTCCAGGTCAAGTGCCGTTTCTTTCAATAAAACATCTATTACGGTCCGGTCTCCAACAATAATTCGGGAATCTTCAAACCCCAGGCTGGAGAAAACCAGCACATCATCCTGCGACTCTGCTGTTATGGAGTATACGCCCTGTGCGTCGGTTACGGTGCTGACTGTAGTACCCTGAATGTAAACAGTCACTCCTATCAGCGGTAACCCGTTACCTGCAGCAGTAACCGTTCCCGTAACGTTCCTGTCCTGAGCCAGCATGATTTGACCGGCGGCAAGTGAGAAAATAATAAATAGTGTACAAATTTTAATTTTTTTCATTTTTATCCCCTTTTCCTATTCAAATGATTTCTCTTCTATATGGAATGGAAGCCTGGGCTCCCATCCTTGTTACAGATATGGCAGCTGCCTTTGTGGCAAAATGTACAGCCTGTGTCAAATCCATCCCTTCCGAAAGTCCCACACATAAAGCCCCGTTAAAAGTATCACCGGCAGCCGTGGTATCGATAGCTTTTACCAATACAGCCGGTATGTATTCCTCAATTTCATGGTTCTTAACATATGCCCCATTTGCCCCCAGTGTTATGACCACATTCCCGGCTCCCATTTCCAGAAGGGCATTGGCAGCTGCAGAGGCATCGGCAGGAGAATTTATGGCTATGCCGGTAATTTGCTTACATTCAGTACTGTTTGGTGTGATCAGGTAAAGCTTTTTTATAAGGTCTGCAGGCAGCTCAGCAGCAGGAGCGGGATTCAGGACTACTTTTTTCCCTTTCTTCCAGGCAACATCTGCTACATATTCTATAATATCCATAGGAGTTTCCAATTGCATAAGAATAATATCCGAGGTATCTATAACATTCATGGCCTGATCTATATCCTTTCTGGTCATTTTGTTATTGGCTCCGGGAGCTACAACTATACAGTTCTCCCCATGGGCATCCACACAAATAATTGCAGTTCCGGAAGGTGTTTCCGGATCTGTAAAAACACAGGAAATATCCATGGATTCCTTTTTATAATGATCTAACGCTTCTTTTCCAAACATATCGTTTCCGATTCGGGTTATGAATGCAACTTTCCCGCCAAGTCTTGCAGCAGCCACTGCCTGGTTGGCTCCTTTTCCCCCGGGGGTCATCATAAAATCTCCTCCCAGGATGGTTTCTCCCGGTTCCGGGATCCTTTCTGTTTTAATTACCAAATCGGTATTAGAACTTCCAATTATGGTTATTTTCTCCATGTTTTAGTTATTAATGCAAACGTTTGTGCAATTTTAAGTAAAAATTATTTAACCGCAAAAATTTTATTTGAAAAATTATTTGTAGTACCTTGCATTATTCCAGAAAAAAAACCTATTAATGATGAAAAAAGAATCACTGGTTTCCATATCCAAGCGCACCGGTTACTCAATATCAACTATTTCCAGAGTATTGAACGGACAGGCAGAAAAATACCGCATCAGCAAAAAAGCCGTAGAAGTAATTTCTTCAGAAGCCAAACGATGTAACTATACGCCCAGTTTACTGGCTAAAGGATTGCGCACGCGAAAAACAAAAACTTTAGGGTTAATTATTCTAAATATTGACAACCCTTATTTTTCAAACATTTCAAACATAGTGATCCATCAGGCCAAAGAACATGGTTATACAGTAATCCTGGCAGACTCACTTGAAAATGAGCACGACGAAAGGGAAGTGGTCAGGTCCTTGCTATCACGGCAGGTGGACGGAATCATTGCTGTTCCCTGCGGACAGGATCCTTATTTTTTGGAAGATATCAACAAAAATTCCGCACCGGTTGTTCTGATAGACCGTTATTACCAGAATTCCGGACTACCTTATGTTAGCACAAATAATTACCAAGGAGGCAGAATGGCTACCGAATACTTTCTGGCCAGGGGTCATAAAAAGATCGCTTGTATTTGCGGAACGCCCTACTCCATGCCTTCTATAGAAAGGGTACGCGGATACAGCGATGTTATGAAAAACGCGGGTCTGGAATCAGAAATATTCGTATCCGGCGAAGATTTTTCCATCATGAACGGCTATCTGGAAACCAAATTGTTGCTAAACAGCAAAAACAAACCCACAGCAATATTCACACTCAGTAATACCATCCTGCTGGGAGCCATGAAAGCCATCAACGAATCCGGTTTAAGAATCAGCGAAGACATTTCTGTCATATCGTTTGACAACAATACCTACCTGGATTACCTGAACCCGCCCATTACACGTATTAGCCAACCTACAGATGAGATCGGGACGCTGGCCGTAAAGATCATGCTTCAAAGCCTGGAAGGAAAACGCGACATGGAAACCAAAATTCTTCTCCCTCCCGAACTCATAGAAAGGGATTCCGTGGCAAAGCGATGAGCCTAACATTACCGGAACAGATTCTACAGCAAAAATTGGTTATATTTGTACATTATTCATTTATAAACCCAAGACCATGAGCTTCTCTACCAGATCTATTGCAGCCCTGGCATTAGCTGCCCTGTTCGTTTTTCCTTTAACCATGGACGCACAGAAAAAAATGCCCAAAAAGTATAAAAACGCCCCTGATCAGACCATAGTTATTGTTACCAACTCCCCTGCCCAGTCATTTGACGAAGCTGAATATCCGCATCTCCAGTTTTATTACACACCGGCGGAAATGCCCGATTTTCTGGCAAGGCTTCACAATGTGAAACCGATCCCTGTGAAAGACGGGATCACCGGAATGGTCGTAGACAAAGATGGTGTTATTGCATATATCCGGGGATTCAACAATGCCCTGGCAAAAAACAACGACAATATGGATGAGATGAACTGGACCATCCTGACTGTTGCAGACAAAAAAGGAATAATCGGAGGTTCAAAACCCATGGATGATTACCTGAAAGATTATGTGATTAAAGGGAAAAATGCCAAAAGGGATGATGACAAAACATACACACCGGGTGAAGAGCCCACATTTAAAGGATGGGATAAAGGCAAAGTTGAAGGCATGATGCTTCCTGATTTCACACTGATTACAAAAGACGGAAATGAATTAGCCATAAAAGAGATCCTGAACGGACAACCCGCCTTTATTGTATTTACGAACATTTCCGAAGACGGAAAAGAGGTCAGCCCCATGCTGTGGCATGTAGAGAACGTGCTCTACAACTACTTTCCCCCCAGAAGGTAATTAGTATACTAAAATCTATCAGGTATTTACGGGTTACAAACAATGACCAATTTCCAGATTAAAAGAGTAACTCCAAATGATCTTGATGAATTACAGACCATCAGCAGAATAACATTTCACGAGACTTTTGCCGGGGACAATAGTCCGGAAGATATGAACAAATACCTGGACGAAGAATTTTCTGCAGGAAAGCTGAACAAAGAATTGAAAGACAGGAATACCCAATTTTATTTTGCAACACTCAAGAATAAAATAATCGGTTACCTGAAAATCAATTTTGGACCCTCTCAAACAGAATTGCAAAACGAAAACGCTGTCGAGATTGAACGCATTTATGTGCTAAAAGCCTACTACGGGAAAAATCCGGGTCAGTTACTCTACCAAAAAGCATTAGAGATCGCCCTGCAAAAAAAAGTTGATTTTATATGGCTGGGAGTATGGGAACATAATCTCCGGGCTATCCATTTTTATAAAAAAAACGGTTTTGTGGCGTTTGACAAACACCTTTTTAAATTAGGGGATGACGATCAAACAGATATAATGATGAAACTTTCACTGGATCATAAGACAGGTTCCGTTAATTCAGATAATTCCCGATCTTGACTATATACAGGTCATACCCGCCTTTGCCGCCGGGACGGTCAGAGGAGAATACCATCAGATCAATGCCCAGCACCTGGAACAGCACGGGACGGTATTCGTTATATTCGGAATTGATGGTAGGTTGCAGTTTAATGGGCTCCATCCAGTCATCGTTATATCTTTTGGAATACCACAGATCGTAACTGCCTTCCCTGTTTGAAGCAAATACTATAAAATCCCCATAGATATAAGGACATTTGTCATCATAGCCACTCGAAACAGCTTCCTTTGTTATTTTCGCTATATCCCCGTCTAAAAGCGATTGCTTTGAGATGGGCGAATTGTACTGTGCCGAATAAATGTCATAAGTCAACCCGTCCCGGTTGCTACAAAAGTAGATCTTTCGGTTTTCGGCATCAATGCACGGATAAAGGTTGTCCCCGGATTCGTTCAGACCCGCAACAGCCACGGGATCGCTCACCGTTTGTCCGCTCCCGTAATTCCAACGGGTAAGCTCCACAAAACGGATCTCGAATACCTCCCCCGGATTGGTAGCGTACAGGAACAACATATCCTCTCCGGTCAGAAAGCTGTGCGGCCCCAGCTCATCGTGCGGGGAATTTATCACGGGCAACAAAGCCGAAGCAGGTGCAACGTATTCTTCGTTCCCCGTACTCAGATCCAGGATGTTGTGGTCTTCATGGTACGAAAAATCCAACCTGCCGGCAACTATGTCAAATTCTCCTCCATAAGAGTTCCTGTTGGAGGAAAACCAGATCTCGGCCCGTTCGTAAGGGAAAGGCAGATCAGAATTCCAATCGTCATAGGCAGAATTCAGATCCCCCATGTTATTAGCCGTTTCCGTGACAATTATGTCGTATTGGTATATATCCGGCTCACAACCGGCCAAAAAAAGGACAAAAAAGATAAATGTGGAAAATTTCATTATTTATATTGCTGTTTATCAAGGGGCTATCAAACTATATGCAAACCATAGCAGGGGAGCCTGTCCGTGCAGGTCTCCTGCCACGCGGGGACGTGTAAGGTAATGATTAATATCCGTGCTTTGGCCCGTTCCCACACATACTTCCCGCAAAGTCCCGTCTTCATTTAAATATTTGCCGAGGCCTTTCCACGCCCGTTCAACCGCCCTGCCGTAGAGCCGCCGCGGCAGCAATCCCCGGTTCACTCCCACCTGCATGGCATATCCGAACATGGCACTGCCCGAGGTTTCCCTGAAGGACTCGGGGTGATCTATGAGCTGCCCCCAAAGGCCGTCTTCACCCTGGTGGCGCAGCAGTGCTTTCATCATTCTGCTGTACCCTTCAAGGATGGCACTGTAGTGTGGATCGCTTTGGGGCAGCTCCGTAAGCAACTCGGCAAGTCCCGATGCCACCCAGCCGTTTCCCCTGCCCCAGAAGAACGGACCGTCGGTGCCATGGTAAAACAAGCCGTTGGGCTGCTGCAATTTATCCAGGTAAGCCGCCGCCACCCGGGCAGTCCTTTCCAAATACTCCGCTTCCCCGGTCACCCGGTACGCCTGGATCTGCAGCGAGGCGATCATCCAGATATCATCAATCCAAAAGCGCACCTGGCGCGTCATCCCGCCCGGCAGCGGATCCTCCCACTGCCCGTCGACATAGCGCAACCCCTGCTCCCGGAACGCCTCCCCCGTCCCCACCCGGTACAGCTCCAGCGGCAAAATACCGTAAACGTTCACATCCACATGATTTGCCGAGTTTGGGATGGTATCGGTCCGCTCCACCGCATACCTTTGTGCAAGTCTTTCAAGCAACGCCGAGTCCTTCAGCGCATCGGCCAACCGCACCGCTCCAAACCCCGCGCAAGCCTCGGCATAATGAATCCCGAAAACCAACGAATTTTCATTAATTCCGGGCTCCTGCTCACTTCCGGACTCCGACTCTGCTTCCTGCTTCTGCTCACTTCCGGACTCCAGATTGGCGCCTTGCTCCTGCTCACTTCCGGACTCCAGATTGGCGCCCTGCTCCTGATACAACAACATCATGAACTCCGTGCGCGAGAGCAACTCCTCTATCACCAACCGTCCTGCCTCCTGAGGCGAATACCGCCCCCACTCATCCGTCCGGGAGCAACAGGACAAAACCGCCAACCCGATAAAAAGAGCTGGCAAGACAAAAAGAAGTGGGCCCTTAATGCGCCAATATGCTTTCATGCTTCTATGCTTTTTATGCTTTTATCTGCTTTTTATGCTTTTAGCTGCTCTTTAAGTCTGGTTACCCTTTCCTTAAGTGATTTCTGATGCTCTTCGTCCGACGTATTGGGATCCTGCATACGGATGAACAATTCGCAGGGAAGATCGGGGCATTGTCCGCAACTGTTGTACTTTTTATCCACAACGGCGCATTTGAACAAAGGGCATATTCCCTCTGCAGTGTGTTCGGCCGCCCAAAAAGGAGCACCCTTTACCCGGTAGCAACCGGCGCATTGGTTGCCGTAGAATTCACATTCGTTGCAAATCAGGCCACATGAAGATAGAATTTGTGTCATGATAATAGTTTTCGTAAAGATAGAAAATGATTTGGGGTGCAACGCACACATTGTTCGTTTTCCTCATAATGAGGAAGTTACGAAAATCAACCCCCCGGGGGTCGATTTTCGTAACAGGCTGAAAATCAGCCAAACGAACAATGTGTGCGTTGCACCCCCTTTCGCAAATATAATAGATTTGAGCATAACCCATTAAACCTTTTGCAATTAAGGCAATCAAAACAGTATATTTTTTTTTATGATCCTGATGAAACGACACATTTTTCTATCTCTTTTTGTATTGTCATTTGCGACATTCAATCAAGCCAACGGCCAGGAACTAAAACTGAACGATCTGGAATATTTTCAGACTCAGGGCGTTAACGTGTTGGTATACAGCAACCTTTTCACCGGGGGGTTTAACGATGAGAAAACAGCCGGTATTGAACTCATTCACCATGGCGTCCGGACGGCGCAGGGCGGTGCCGTCAGGCTATCCAATACGCCGGAGCAATGGGACCTGGTGCCGGCAATACCCTCACGAAAAGTAAACCGGGAGACACAATCCATAGAATCCGTATTGCGTTACGAAGACTACGATTTTGAATCGCGCGTGGTTGTCTCGGCAAAAGGAAAAGGGGTGGAAATCTCGGTTTACCTGGATAACCCTCTCCCTGAAAGACTGGAAGGAAGTGCGGGATTCAACCTGGAGTTCCTGCCGTCGCAGTACTGGGGAAAGGCCTACCTGATGGACGGACGTCCCAACCGGTTTCCGCGCTACGTGGTGGGGAACACCATTACCAGGCCGAACACTGAGAAACTAAAACAATTCAAAGGCTACGTGACCTCGGACGACAGGGGCACGGGCCGATTCATAGACCCGCTTCCGCTGGAGACCGGGCATTCCATGCTGCTTGCACCCGATGCGCCCGAGCGGACGGTGACAATCACTTCGCATGATGCCGAGTTGATGCTTTTTGACGGCCGCGTGCTGGCACAGAACGGTTGGTTTGTGGTTCGCAGCCTGCTTCCTGCGGGAAAAACCGGCAAAGTGCTGACCTGGACCGTGGAACCGAATGCCGTGGAAGGATGGATCCGGGAACCGAATATCGGGTTTTCACAGGTAGGCTACCTGCCCCGACAACAAAAAACAGCCGTCATTGAACTGGACAAAAAAGATAAACCGCTGGAAACAGCCTCCATTTACAAAATTGAAAACAATGGCAACGCAACCGAAATTTTCAATGGCAATATTGAACCGTGGGGCGATTATTACAAATACCATTACGTGAAATTCGATTTCACCCCGGTCAACACCCCCGGCATATACTACATCCAATACGGGGACTGCAAAACAAACAACTTTATCATAGAAGAGAACGTATACGACAAGATCACCGATGCCACCAGTGATATCTGGATACCCATACACATGAACCACATGTACGTGAACGAAGCGTACAGGGTGTGGCACGGGGAACCTTTCAAAGAAGGGTACCTGCAGGCCCCTCCAAACACGGATCACTTTGACCTTCACGGGCAGGGCCCCACAACCGATACCCCTTATGAAGCCCTGGAAACGATCCCCGGATTGAACGTCGGCGGGTTCTTTGACGCAGGCGACTTTGACATAGAGACGGGATCGAACATCAGCGTAGTACAAAATTTTGTCCAGACCTGGGAATATTTCAAACCCCTGCGTGACCAGACTTTTGTAGATCAGGACCAACGTTATGTAGACCTCCATCGTCCCGACGGAACCCCTGACATATTGCAATTCATTGAGCACGGGACCCTGCAACTGGTAGCACAGGCAGAAATACTGGGCCATATGGCACAAACGCTATCCAACTCGGTACTTGACAATTACCACCACCTGGGCGATGCCGCCTCCATCACGGACGGCCTTCCCTACAACCCCGATCTCGGCCCGTATGAAGTGGCGGCCGACGGGCGTTCCAGCGGAGTGAAGGACGACATGTGGGCATTTACAAGCCGCAATCCCTTCCTGGACCAGACGGCCGCCACCATGTTTGCCTCGGCAAGCCGCGCCCTGAAAGGATACAACGACGATCTTTCGGAGAGGGCCTTAAAACAGTCAAAACGACTGCTGAAAGAAGCCACTGAGTTGATGGCCACCATGCCTCAGGGCAGACGCGGATGGGGATTCGGATCCGGCAATTTTGCCACCAACCTGCAGCTTTACATCTCCACCGGAGAACAATCCTACCTGGATCAATTTGAGCAACAACTATGGCCGGCTCTTGACCGGAACGTGAGCTACACCATCCTGACTGCACTTCACGCCATACCCCACATGGACGCCTCCTACAAAGAAAAACTCCGTCCGTATGTCATTCAATACAAAGAGTATATAGAACAACTGGAAAAAGACAACCCCTACGGGGTACCCATCGGCCTGGGGAACTGGGCAGGCAGCGGAGGTGTGGTCAGTTTTGGAACCACCGTTTGCTTTGCGAACCGATATTACCCCGATATCATTGACGAAAGTCATGCTTTCAAAGCCACCAACTGGCTGTTCGGCTGCCATCCGTACCACAATTATTCATTGGTAGCCACCGTGGGAGCCACCCGTCCCAAAGAGGTATTTTACGGAAACAACAGGGCCGACTTCTCGTTTATCCCCGGCAATGTGGCACCCGGCATATTGTTCAGACAGCCCGACCACTTTGAGAACTACGACGACTGGCCCTTCCTGTGGGGACAAAACGAGGGCACCATTGGCGGAAATACCGCGTACCTGATCTTCGGATCCGCCTTTAAGGATATGATCAAGGATTAACGCCCGGTAAAAGTTTAGCGCATCCCCAATTTCCGGTTTTCCTTCAAAAGACCAATGGACTCCTGCACCCTTTTCTGCACGGTTTCCTGGGTTTTAGCAGTGGTGATCCAAAGAATGTACTGCCGCCTGTAACTCGGCGCAAGATTTTGAAAATTTTCCAACGCCGGTTCGTTCCGCGCAAAAGCTTCCCGGAGAAATTCCGGCAGCGGGATCTCTTTCCCCGGCAGCTCTTTGAGGGGTTTGTGGTTTTCCCACTTGCCGAGTCCAACGCGCGTCATTTTTCCCTCCCGGATCAGTGTCTGTGCGATTTTGATGTTGACCTGCGACCATTTGGAATTTTTTCTCCGAGGCGTGAATTTCCTGAGGTATCGCTCCTCGTCCACTTTTTTCAGTGTGCTGTCAATCCACCCGAAGCAGAGAGCTTCTTCCAAGGCTTCACGGTATTCGATACACGGTTTATCCGTATGTTTCTTATAATAGATCATCCAGATGCCGGGACTGCTGTCATGGTGCTTTTCCAGCCAGCTTCTGAACGCCTCCCTGTTTTCAAAAAAAAGCTGTTTCTGGTCCTGGTTCCGGTTCCGGTTCCGGTTCTGGTTCTGGTCCTGCTTCTGTTTCTGGTTCTGGTTCTGGTTCTGGTCCTGCTTCTGTTTCTGTTTCTGCTTCTGTTTCTGCTTCTGCTTCTGCATTCCGAACTATCTCTTATTTGGTGAGTTTTTCAATGGCTTCTTCCCGACTGTTTTTAATGCCCTTATGCGGCTTTCCCGCTCAAAGGAATACGTGCGGTCCGTGTCCCTGCAATGCTCCAGGATCAATAAAGCTTTCTTCAAAATCCGCAGCCGCGTTTC
>Ga0265294_10001336_pt1 | contig 33327 bp, 31 predicted proteins | sample MunlanPumphouse3_FD_192504 | JGI IMG/M metagenome (GOLD analysis project Ga0265294, IMG submission 192504) | Groundwater microbial communities from a municipal landfill in Southern Ontario, Canada - Pumphouse #3 | ecosystem: Environmental > Aquatic > Deep subsurface > Groundwater | place...
CTATGAAAAAACTGTTCTTGAAAAAGTCCGAGATCATATGGAAGATGCCCTGACCCAGGAAGATCTGAGTTCCGGAACGGATATGAACGCGATTCTTATAAATCGAGCCTTGCGGTTACTTGAACAATATTTTGAAACCCTTGAGGTACATTCCCTTCACAAAGTGATCTATTTTCTCAGAAGAAATTTCATAGGGTACGAAAGAATAAACGGCCTTATCCTTGATCCCGGAATCGAGGATATCTCCTGTTCAGGAATTAAGATTCCCATCTACCTCTATCATAGAGTGCACAACAACATAGTAACAAACATCTCTTTAGGGGAAAAAGAACTCGATTCTCTGGTAGTCAAACTCTGCCAGCGCAGTGGAAAGCACATCTCAATCGGAGAGCCTATTGTAGACGCTACCCTTCCAGATGGCTCAAGGATTCAAGCAACGCTTGGAAAAGAAGTTACAACAAGAGGCAGTTCCTTTACCATCCGAAAATTTAAAGGAGATCCCATAACCCCAATTGACCTTATCAACTACCAGACTTGCGATGTCGAAATGATGGCTTACTACTGGCTCGCAATCGAAAATGGTGTAAGTGTGCTCCTTGCAGGAGGAACAGCCTCAGGAAAAACCTCCCTTATGAATGCCATCTCACTTTTTATTCCGGTGCTTTCTAAGATCGTATCTATTGAAGATACCAGAGAAATCATGCTCCATCATGAAAATTGGATTGCCGGAGCAACCCGCCGATCTTTTACTGTCGGAGGCACAGGAGAGGTTTCCATGTATGAGCTTTTAAAGGCCGCGCTCAGACAACGGCCTGAATATATCATTGTAGGGGAAGTCCGCGGAAAAGAAGCCTTAACTCTCTTTCAGGCAATGTCCACAGGTCACACCACCTATTCTACCATGCACGCAAGTGATGTCCAGACCGTTGTAAATAGGCTGGAAAATGAACCCATCAACGTCCCACACGTAATGATGCAAGCGCTTGGAGTTATAAGTATCCAAATGCAAACTTATGTGGACGAGGTAAGGGTGCGGAGAACTAAAACCATTGTGGAAATTACGGGCCTGGACGCAAGGACTGGGAGTTTGAGAATCAACGAACTCTATAAATGGGATCCTCTAACCGACACCTACAAAAGCACGGAAGATTCCTACGTCTTAAACGAAATTCAGAAAGCAAGAGGCTGGACCTTGCAGAAATTAAGAGAGGAATTTCAAAACAGAGAACGAATCCTTGCATACATGGCCGAAAAAGAGCTTCGAGATTACGTTAGCCTTTCGCTTATAGTCCAGCTCTATTCTACAAATCCAGAGCTTATAATGGAATCGATTGAAAACGGAACCCTTGAGCAACTGGTCTCACACAGAATCTGAAGAGGGATGAAAGCATGAATGTGATCGATTCTTATTCCTTCAAAGTTTTTGGAGCTTTTCTTCTCAGGCACGAAGAAAAATTTTCCCATTTAAAAGTAACCCTTAGACAGGCCCAGATTTCCCTTCCAGTACTTAATTTTGTTTCAAGTTCCCTCTTTTATTCCCTGCTTCTGGGAATTTTTGGAGGCTTAGGAGGCCTTATTGCCGGAAGCTTCCTTTTCAGAGGAATTACTCCTGAACAAATTGTATCAACCTTCCATATCTCAAGCCAACTTACGAGACGATTTGATACCCCCCCTCTTATTGCGGCTCATTTGCCGCAGCTTCTAACTCTGCTTGGAGGGCTAGGGCTCTTCTTGCTTGTCGCCTCCATTACCTGGAGCTTGATCATGTTATACCCTTCCCTTAAGGCAGACAACCGCCGTAGGGCTATAAATCAAGTTATGCCCCATGCAACAGCCTATCTCTACGTCCTTTACCGAGGGGGTGGAATAACTATCTTTGAGATCATAAAATCCTTAAGTGAACGTCCCCATCTCTACGGAACTACCGCAAGGGAGTTTGGAAATATTGTACGGGATATAGAGTATTTCGGAAAAGACCTCCAAGCGGCTCTCTGGGATGCAAGCGATAGGACCCCTTCCGAACAACTCCGGGATTTTCTTGATGGGCTGATTTCTATAGTCTCAAGTGGAGGAGATGTAACCCTTTATCTTAAAGACAAAATGGAACTTTATAAGAACAATGTCAATAAGGAACACAAACGTTTTCTTGAAACCCTTGCTCTTCTGGCCGAGGTTTATATCACTGTTTTTGTGGTGGGCCCCCTTTTTCTGATGACGGTTCTTGTGGTTATGAACCTTATGGATTCGGGAGGAGGCGGTATAAGTAAACTCTATATCTTAGTATACGGGGTGATTCCTTTTGGAACTTTGATTTTCCTAATCCTTCTGGACATGCTTACAGGAGATGCCGAAAAAATGCCCCCGGAGAAGTTTTCCTTAATAAAGCCGGATTCCTTTAGCGACGTTCGAGTAAAAGCTCCCACTGAAGCCGACTTGGAATTAATAAAGCAAATCGACTTTTTCGAAAAAGTAGCCCAGATCAAAAAGATATTATTGCATCCGATTTCAGCAATGGTAAAGACCCCAAAGTATGCCTTTTTCGTAAGTGTTCCTCTTGCTTTGGGATATCTGGTTTTTGCATTTAAAAAAGAGAGTCCTTTTGGATTTGGTTTTATTGAAATCAGCTCAGCTCTTGACGCTCATATTTATTTCAGCCTCCTTCTCCTTTTAATTCCTTTTATTATCTTCCATGAACTTGAAGTCCGTAAAATCAGGAAAATCGAAGATCAAATTCCGGAATTTCTAAAAAGACTTGCCAGTATTAACGGAACCGGGATTTTACTGGCTGATGCGATCACAATCACAGCCCAATCAAATATGGGACCTCTTAAAGCTGAATTGAGGCGAATGGTTGAGGATATTCGCTGGAACTCCAATCTAGTCGAGGCGCTAAAGCGCTTTGAATCCCGCATAAGAACCAAACTTACCCGTCGCAGCATGACTCTTATTGCTAGAGCCAGCGAGTCGACCGGAAATATCCATCAGGTGATCAGCATTGTTGCAGAAGATGCAGATGTTCAAAAACAATTAAAAAAAGAGCGAAATGCTGGAATGTTCATTTATGTATTTATAATTTATGTGACTTTCTTTGTTTTTCTGATCATTGTCTATGTGCTTGCGGCCTTTTTCCTGCCTGCTTTGAGCGGAACTGACAATCCGGCAATGTCTATGGGAGTCAATTTGGAAGAATATACTCTCCTCTTTTTCCATGCGGCTCTGCTCCAGGGGCTAGGCTCGGGAATGGTAGCCGGAAAAATGGGAAGCGGGAATCTACCCTCAGGGCTTAAACACTCCCTGATCATGATGAGCCTTGCCTATTTGCTCTTTGTAGGCTTCCTCTGAATATTTTTGAAGCAAAACTTTTCGAAGGAGGTGGGGGGCCGGCCCCGCCCTGAAAAATTAGAAAAAATATTATTTTTTTCTCGCCTTTGCCATAGGCCCAGCGTGGAGTTTTTCGAGCGCTTCAACAATAACTTTGAGTTTGTTGAAAGGAATTCCCAAAAGCATTTCATCCTTTTCAATATCCGTAGATCTTCTGCAGCCGTAACAGCCAAGAGAGAGATTAATTTCTCCTGTAAGGATTGGAAGAAGGGTAGAATCGGCACAGGTTGCCTGGAAGGCTGCGGAACTAAAGTTTGCTCGCCCCCCTCCGGAATAGGTGCTTGCCGGAATGACCCAGTAAATGGTTTCGGGTCTATCAACAAGGATTACGACATCAGGCTCGAATTTGGCAGCCTTAAGAGGACTTACTAGGGTTGCAATTCGGCTCCCGGGTTCAAAAGTCGGGCGTTTTTTGATCATTTCGGCGGCAGCTTCGGCATTCTCAAACATTTTAAGGTTGGCATGAAATTCTCCGGAAGCAACCTTCTCAGGAGTAGGAAAGAGCCCAAGGCTTGAGCCTCCCACTACACAAGCGTGTTTTTCAGCGGGAATGATAAAAGCTTCTCCTTTTCTGGCTCTCATTATCGACTGGCAGTGCCTGAGGTTTTTTTCAGGTTTGGAATAACCTTCAGGAATTGATTCTCCTTTCTTAAGAAGCTTTACCGCAACAGGCTCGGATCTGAGCTCCAGGTACTTAACAAGTTTGTCTGAAATTTCAGCATAGTCCATTTTGCTTTCTCCCTAGTTGATTTATTAAAGGAAATCTTTGAGAAATTAGAAACACTTATTCTATATTCTATAACACTTATTCTATTATCTAATTTTCGAACTGCTTCTATTTTGAGTTTGCTTAAGTTTGTTTGAGTTTGATTTAAAATTGCTTCATATTGAGCTTTCTTTCTGGAATCTCTTTTTCCGAACAAACTTCTAGCAAAGGGAGGAGAGCTTCCCAGACCGAATTGAGTTTCTGTGCAAGAATCCCGGTTTTAGCATACTCAATTACGGATTTTTCCCTAAGCATTGCCTCTGTTGCCTCATCATCATAAGGTAATTTTCCAAGGACTGGAATATTCGCGCTTTTGCAGAAATTTTCAATTAGTTCGGCATTTTCTCGGTTTATATCGTATTTGTTGAGACAAACCGCCGCAGGAATTCTAAAGTGTTTGGCAAGTTCAAGGACCCGTTTTAAGTCGTGAATTCCTGAAAGAGTGGGCTCGCTTATTACAAGGACAAGATCTGTGCCTGTAATTGCAGAAATTACCGGGCAGCCGGTCCCCGGAGGGCCATCAACTAAAATTAGGTCTTTCCCGTTTTTTTCAGCAAGTCTTTTTGCCTTTTCCCGAACTTCACTAACCAGTTTTCCACTCGCTTCTTCGCCTATACCAAGTTTTGCATGAGCCATCGGGCCAAAGCGGGTTTCGGAAGAAAAAACCTGGCCAGAAACTCTTTCCTGCATAGAAATTGCTCCTTCAGGACAAACTAAGGTGCAAACCGCACAGCCTTCACAGTTGTAAGGCTCAAGCCTGAAAGTTCCTGATTCTTCTATTATGGCCCCAAAGCGGCAATGTTTTTTGCATTTTCCACACTCAAGGCAGAGCTTTTTATCAATTTTTGCAAGCTCAAGCCCGCAGAAAGCTTTGGTCCTTTGGATTTTGGGCTTTAGGATCAAGTGCAAATCTGCTGCGTCTACGTCGCAATCCGCAAGCACAGCGTTTTTCGCAAGGGAGGCAAAAGCTGCAGTAATTGTTGTTTTTCCAGTGCCCCCTTTTCCGCTGATAATAGTAAGCTGCTTCATGCCTTCTCCTCCTGCAACCCAAGAGGCTCTTTACGTTTTGTCTCCTCGACCTGAGCCTTTATTGCTTCAAACATTTCCTGAAACTTTACTTTCCATTCAGGCATAACCTCAACAAAGGAAAGCCCTTCTGAGTAAAGTTTTGCTATTTTGCGTTCGTTTGGAATTTTCAAAAGCACTGGAATTCCTTCGGCAAGACAATACTCTTCCACACTCGCATTCCCAAGGCCATAACGGTTGAGCACCACTCCGAAGGGAATTTTTAGCTGCCGGATGAGTTCGATTGCAAGTTTTAGATCATGAAAACCAAATGGAGTGGACTCAGTTACCAAAATACAGTAATCCATATTTTCCACAGCTGCAATAACTGGGCAGCTTGTCCCAGGAGGGGAATCAATTATTGCGGTTTTACCAGGCTCGATACGGGTCAGAAGAGCTTTTATGAGCGAAGGAGCTAAGACCTCTCCTATGTCTAAAAGCCCTCGATAAAACTCAAGCCCTTGGACCGAAGCCTTTTCAAGAAGGCCGATTCTTCTTGGTTCTTCCTGGATAGCTCCTTCAGGGCAGAGAAGGGTACAGCCCCCACAGCCATGGCAGAGGGAGGGAAAAACCAGCACATCGGAAGGTAAAACTGCAAGAGCATTATACCGGCAGAACTCCGAACACTGGCCGCAAAAAGAACATTTATCCAAATTAATTTTTGGGACCTGACAACTCACTTCTTGTAGGAGTTCCGGCTTGCAGTTTAGGAAAAGGGAACAGTTGGGCTCTTCTACATCACAATCAAAAAGCTGTACATCAGAGAGCGAAAGGGCAAGGTTTACGGAAAGCGTGGTCTTTCCAGTTCCTCCTTTTCCACTCGCAATTGCAATTTTCATATAAAATCATCTCTTAAAAATCCGGGATTCTGGCTTCTCTTCCCTTAAATATAGGGAGTATTTATTTATTCAGTTGGACTTGTTATCTCTTTCAAATCCGAACACTTTTTCAGAATTTCACCTACGGTGCTAGCTCCTTCCGAAACTCGGTAAATCCGGACAAAACTATCCCTAAGCATATGAAAAGGGCCTTCGCCCACCTCGCAGACGATAAGAGCTTCAGCTCCTTCTCTGAGCAGAAAGTCTACAGCTTTTATCCCGCGCTTTCTCTCAAGTTCATTAGAGGGATTTTTTAGGATAGTCCATTTTTGGAGGCTCCCGGCTTCAAGGCTAGCAAAGAAAAAATAAGGAGCTTTTCCAAGATGCCCAGAAAAACGGGTTTCAAGCCCTTTATTTTCAAGAACCGGGATTGCAATTTTTAAGGTTTGCTTTTTTGCGGGTTTTGCAGTTATTATAAGGTGCTCGAGATTTCCTACTTCTTTTTCTACAGCACTTTTTATTTTTGGATTGAGAAATTCCACTTTTTTTAAGGCGGCATCTTCTTCTATTTCAAGCACAACTTCCCCAAAAACCACAAGTCCCGATTTTCTAAGTTTCAAAGCTTCAAGCTCCAAAACACCTGGAATATCCATAATATTTTTCCGAATTTTTCCTGTGGCAGCTTCATCCAGCCAAGCATCCATAAGAGTAAGCACTGCATCTTTTGTGCTCTCAACTCCCAGTTTGAAGATTAGAGCGGAAATTACAATAACGCCTAGAAAATCAAGTTCTGAAATTCCAAGCCAGGAGCCTAAAACGGCTACAACAACCACTAGGGAAGAAAAAACGTCCGTATAAGAATGTCTGGCATCGGCAAGTAGAGCTTGAGAATTAATTGCTCTTCCCACCTTTTTTTTGTATAGGGCAAGAGCGTAGATTGAAAAAACCGAAAAAAGCGCAGTTGCAAGAGCCAGACCCTCAAACTCAAATCCCTTGGGAGCAAAAATTTCACTTTTAGCTCCTCCTCTAAGTCCTATAAATCCCATTTTCAGAACTTCAAATCCCGAAAAAAGGATTAAAAAGGATACAAAGAGGGCTACAAGATTTTCGGCTTTATAATATCCGTAAGGGAATTTCTCCCCACTGCTTTTCAAGCTGACCTTCAGTCCAACCCAGACCGCAAGGGAGGTGAAAATATCAAGTCCTGTATGGATAGCATCTGCAAAGAGGGCCGAACTTCCAGAGTAAAACCCCACAACTCCTTTCAAGAGAGCAAGCAGGGCAAGGGCCAAGGTTGCGTTTCTAGAAGCCTTCACCCCAGCCTTCAGCTTATCCTCAAGAGGCATCTGAAGCATCCCGCATCCATTTTGTGTTAATCAGGGCCTTTATTTCAAAGGAGGAGCTTTCATCGGAATAGCTTTACAGGAGAGGCTCAGTGCTGGTGGCCGTGCTCAGCGCAGGAATTGTCTGCACTTGCTTTCTGAAGCTTGCCCGCTTCCCAAGCAGTAAAGGTGTCCTTGGCTGTGCCTCCAGCGCCCACAAAAACCTCGATTCCGAAGTGTTCAAAGAGCTGTACGGCCTTAAAGCCAAGCCCTGCACAGAGCATTACATCAACGCCTTGTTCGTGAAGGTATTCAGGAGGAAGCCCCACTCCACCCATGTGTTCGCTGGTGTTTGGGATTACCGATACAGCCTTGCTTTCAGTGTCAAGAATGGTATAGGTAGGAGCTTTTCCAAAGTGCTGTTCAACCAGCCCGTCAAGGCCGTTTTCATCTTTTGTAGGCACACATACTTTCATTACAATCACCTTTAATTTTACTTATTTTTCTAATTTTTTGTTTTTTTCGAGCCCTTTATATTTCATTTTGGCTTGGGTTTAGCTTTCAGAAATATCCTAATAGGACTTATAAAGCATTTGGGAACTTTTATCGGCCGCGTCCCTGCCCTCGGCCTTGTCCTCTTCCGGACCCCTGTCCTCCCCCCATGCCGGTATGAGGAGCTGAATTCGGACCCCTTAGAGCCTGGAGTTTTCCAGCCTTGTACTGCTCGATAGCATCTGAAACCGTTCCAGACGGACCAATTTTAACCTCGATTCCGGCATCGGAAAGTACAGAATAAGCGTTTGGACCCACGCCTCCTGTTAGCAGGACCTCGATTCCAGCCTTTGCAACCGTCTGAGCAGCCTGAATTCCCGCACCTCCGGAAGCTCCGGAACTTGCGTTTTCAAGGGCTTGTAAAGCTTCAGTCTCAGAGTCCAAAATTACAAAGTAAGCGCATCTTCCAAAACGAGGATCAACTTCGGAGTCTAGCCCCGGGCCAGTGGATGTTACACAAATTTTCATGTTTGATCACCAGGTATATCTTTTTGATAGATTTAAAAAACTTTATTAAATACATTAAATGATTCCTATATTATATTCTAATTATATCCATCTTAGATCAGATTTGTAAGGCTATTATATTTCCCTCTTTTGTGTGAAATTATATATAGCTTTCCATGAAAATAGAGAAATATTTATATATTTACTCCTCAATGTGCATAAGTAATTACCATGAAAAAATGCAGGGGAAGACCAAAATGCCCGAGGCGTGTGGAGTTCACACCCGACATCACCTACTTCAAACCTAGGGGGATGCCCCTTTCAAGGCTCGAGGTAGTGTCTCTTACTGTTGAAGAACTGGAAAGTCTCAGGCTTGTGGACCTTGAAGGCCTGCTCCAAGAAGATGCCGCAGTCCAGATGGGGATTTCAAGAAGAGCTTTTTGGGAAGATCTCAAAGCTGCACGCACAAAAGTAGCCTTGGCGCTGAGCACAGGAAAAGCGATAGAAATAAAGGGTGGAAACTATATTCATATCGGGAATAGGGAGGAGCAGGGCTCTGGTTCTAAAGGGAAGAAGGAAATCTATAAGCCTTGAAAACCCCGAAAAAACCCGGAAATTCAGCTTTGTGGAATGAATAAAATGAAAAATTGTGATTAAAACAGATTGTGATTAAAACAGATTGTGATTAAAACAGGTGATCAAAAATGACAGATCAGGTTCAATCAGTAGAAAGCTTATCAAAAAAGCCCGAAGAGCCCAAAATAATCACCAACCTTCGGCGTATCAAGCGCAAGATTATGGTCATGAGCGGAAAAGGCGGAGTAGGAAAAAGTACAATTGCCGCAAATCTAGCTGCAGGACTTGCGCTTCGCGGGTACAAAGTAGGCCTGCTTGACTGCGATATCCATGGCCCAACAATTCCCACAATTTTCGGGGTCGAATCGGAAAAGCCAAGCGTTGATGAAAGAGGGATCATTCCGGTCCAGACAATTTCAAACCTTGCAGTCATGTCTATCGGGTTTTTACTGGAAAATAAAGATTCGCCGGTTATCTGGAGAGGCCCTGCTAAAATGGGAGCAATAAAACAGTTTTTGGAAGAGGTCTACTGGGGAGAACTCGATTTTCTTATAATTGATCTTCCCCCCGGAACCGGAGATGAACCTCTGAGTGTAGCTCAGCTTATCCCAAATTGCGACGGCTCAGTTATTGTAACTACTCCCCAGGATGTGGCTTTGATAAGTGTGCGCAAATCCATTAATTTCTCAGGCAAACTGGATGTCCCAGTAATAGGACTTGTGGATAACATGAACGGCTTGGTCTGTCCCCACTGCGGAGAACTTATAAACGTTTTCGGAGAAGGAGGCGTTGAAAAAGCTTCCGAAGACTTCGAAATCCCGGTGCTTGCAAAATTGCCTATTGAGCCAAAAGTGGCCGAAATGGAAGATAAGGGTACAATCATGCAAGGGCTTGATCACGGGACAGAATGGCAAAAGAATTTCGATTTTGTAGTCGAGGCCGTGGAAAAGACGCTCTGATCACGGAAAATAAATCAAGGAAACAGCATTCTGAAAGGAAAAAAAGATTTTCCTTTCTTTTTTTTACTCGGCTTCCCAGAGCTTCACAAACTCGAATTTTCCCACATCAAAGAGTCCCTTATCCCCAAGTTTCAGTTCCGGAATTACCAGAAGAGACATAAAGGAAAGGGTCATAAAAGGCGATTTTAAAGAAGTTCCCAATTTTTTTGCCTCCGCTAAAAGCTGCCTATAGCGAGCTACAACCTCTTTTCCACTTCGAGTGCTCATAAGCCCGGCTACTTCAAGAGGCAAATCCAAAAATTCATTGTCTGATCCTACAACAATCCCTCCCTTGTTTTCCACAAGCTTGTTTATGACTGAAACCAAATCCTCGTCTTTTACTCCGACTGCGATGAGATTATGGCTATCATGAGCGATACTGCTTGCTATTGCTCCTTTTTTTAAGCCGAAGTTTTTGACAAAAGCGACTTGAGCGGGACTATTATCATAACGGCTCAGCACAACCAGTTTTAGGAGATCTCGCATAGGATCTGAAACCAACTCCCCTTTTTCCACTTTTGGGCTTAGAAATTCCTGGCCAGTTACAAGTTCCCCGTCATGTGCAAGAATGACCCTAATTTTTCCGGGCTTTTCCAATAAATCGAGCCCTTCCCCGATTTTAAGCTTTAGCTTAAGCTCAGAAACCCCAATTTTCTCCCTGCAAAAGACATTTTTTACAGGGCTTTTGCCCGGATTAAAAAGGACTTTTTCACTCTCATAAACACATTTTCCCTCAATAAAGGTACTCAAAACCCGGAAGGATTCAAGATCTTCAACCATTATAAAATCAGCAGGATCTCCTTCCCGCAAGAGCCCTACTTCAAGCCCGTAATGTTCGATTGGGTTAAGCACTGCAGCCCTTAGCAACTTAAAAAGATCAAGCCCCTTTTTCCGCCCCAGCCTGAGCAATTTGTCGATTTGCCCTTCATAAAGCAGGGTATCGGGATGGGCATCGTCGGTACAGAGCATGATTGATTCCGGAAATTCTTCAATCAAAGGGTAAAGAGCTTCAAAATTTTGAGCGGCACTTCCTTCCCTGATTTGGATTTTCATGCCGAGTTTTATTTTTTCAAGCGCTTCCTCATAGGAATAAGCTTCATGATCCGTAAAAATTCCAGCGCCTATATACTTTTCAAGAGCTACTCCCTGAAGGCCGGGAGCGTGTCCGTCCACAGGTTTGTCAAATTTTCGAGCCGCATCCAGTTTGGCTAAAACCTCGGAAACCCCTTTGATTACGCCAGGGAAATTCATCATTTCGGAAAGATAATGCAGCTCTTTTCGAGCAAGCAAGCTTTCTACAGCTCTTGAATCTAAAACTGCTCCAGAAGATTCAAAAGGTGTTGCAGGCACACAGGAAGGAACCCCAAAATAGAATTTTAAAGGAACTTTTTCAGCCTCTTTGAGCATGTAATCTATGCCTTCTTCTCCCATAACATTGGCAATCTCATGCGGATCGCAAACTACCGCAACCGTCCCGCAGGCAACTGCCATCTCGGCAAAAACCGAGGGTACAGTCATGGAACTTTCGATATGCACATGGGAATCAATAAGACCCGGAAGGATATAGCGATTTTCAGAATTGGGCTTTGCTTTCACACTTACTATTTTTCCATTTTCAACCCTGATTTCTCCTCGGAAGAGGCGCCTGGAAAAAAGGTCAACAAGGATTCCAGAATAGCTTTTCATATCCTGAATATTGTAGAGGCAGAGCTAATAAAATTATCCAGAAAACTTTAGATTCTTCTTCTTCTTCTTCTTCTTCCTTTTCCGGATCGAGGCAGGTCAAAACCTTATATTCCAGTTTCCTCTATAATAATGGGAATATTCTGATTTATTAAGGGGGCCGGGCCTCTGGTAAAATTCTGGGAAGCCATAAAAATCTCAATCGGAAGCATAAGCAGCGCAAAGCTGCGCTCTTCGCTTACAACGCTTGGAATAGTCATTGGCATTGCCGCAGTTGTCTCCAATATAGCTCTTGGGCAGAGTTTTAACCTCTTTTTTGAAAAGGAGATAAATGCCCTGGGTTCTAATTTTATAATCGTCTTTAGCCAAGAACCCAATCTTTTTTATACAGATGAGCTTGAGCTAATAGAAAAAACACCCGGAGTTAAAGGGGTGTCTCCCATAAAGCAGCAGCTTGCAGAAGTAACATACCTTTCCCAGACCAAAAATATAGGAGTAGTAGGAGTTTCCAAAGATTACGAAAAGACGGCAAATATCCTTATGGAAGAGGGTGTTTTTCTAACGGATAGGGATATTTATTCTGCAGTTATTGGGTCTGAAGTTGCTTATGAAAAGTTTGATCGGAATATTTCGGCCCGAAATTCCATTGATATTGCTTTTCGCCTGGAAGGAGAAAAGATGGTTTTTAGAAAGTTTAAGGTAAAAGGCATAATGGAAAGTCCGGATGTTGCTTTTGTCCAAGGGGGAATTGATAGAGATGAAAGTATTTTTATTCCAGTTTCAACAATAAACGAAATGCTTGAAGAATCCGATTATGGGGCTTTTTTCATTACGGCCGAAACCTTAGAAAGTGTGGAGGAAACTTCTGCTGAAGTGGATGAGCGGCTTGCTCGGAATTTTGGAGTTTCTTCAAGGGACCTTGACGATGAAGATGCAAAACCCTATACGATTTTTAATCAGGCCGATATTCTTGAACAGACCGGACAGCTTGCTGATACGCTTGGAACTTTTCTAATAGCAGTAGCCCTGATCTCTTTGCTTGTAGGTTCAATTGGAATTATGAATATCATGCTTGTAACCGTTACGGAGCGCACCCGAGAAATCGGGATTATGAAAACTCTTGGGTTTTCTGCAAAAGATATACTATTTCTCTTTATAACGGAAGCTATAATCCTCAGCCTCTTTGGAGGGCTCCTCGGAGCGGGGTTAGGCTTTTTTGGAGCTTATCTAGTAACAAGTTTTCTTGAGATTCCCTTTCTCTTTCCCCCCCAGATTTTTGAAATCGGATTTTTAGTCGCAGTAATCGTAGGAGTTGCTGCAGGAGCATACCCTGCAAACAAGGCTGCAAGAATGGAGCCTGTAGAGGCACTGCGCTATGAATAAGAAAAACCAGGAAGGGCTCATTTAAAAAAATAGGATTCCTAAAAGCCTTTCTTAAGCTATATATGTAAATAAATGCAAATACTAAGTATACTTTAAGAAACTGTTATCAGGAATTCAAGGAGGAAGTGAGAATGGCTGCACCTGAAAAAAAAGCAATCGGGGCCAAGGCTTTCCTTTATCCCATGCCCACAATTCTTGTGGGAGCAAAGGTAAAAGGCAGACCCAATTTTCTGACCGTTGCTTTTTGCGGGATCGTGCAGGCAAAGCCTGCCATGATTTCAATATCCCTTGGCAGGAACCACTATACAAATGCGGGAATTAGGGAAAATGAAACCTTCAGTGTAAATATTCCCTCCAGGCATTTACTTGAACTTACGGATTACTGTGGGATTGTCTCCGGAAAAAAGGTGGATAAATCCAAGCTTTTCGAAACCTTTTACGGAAAACTCAAAAGCGCCCCCATGATTCGGGAATGCCCTCTTAATATGGAATGCAAACTTGTAGAAAGGCTTGATTTTGGAGGTACAAACGAAGTCTTTATAGGAGAAATCGTAGAAAGCTATGCCGAGGAAAAATATCTTTGCAACGGGACTCCGGATATTGAAAGGGTTGAACCGATTCTCTTTTCTATGTATGATAATAACTACTGGAAAATAGGAAAACGCTTGGGAAGAGCTTGGTATGTAGGAAAAAAATTCAATGGAAATAATACTCGAAAAAGCTGAGAAATGAAAAAGGATTCAGTATAGAGGGAGGGTTAAAACTGCCTGTCATAACAATCGAAATCACAGAGCTTACAAAAGATCAAAAAGCCAGAATAGTTGACCTATTCACCAGAAACGCAAGCGAGATTACCGGAATCCCTGAGCAAGCTTTTACAATAGTCTTTCATGAAATTCCTAAAGAAAATTTTGGGGTTGGAAGGGTACTGCTTTCGGAAATAAAAAATTAAAAAGAATCCTTTAATAAAATTCAAGTCTGTTTCCCAGAAGCAAAGCTATCAATAATTTAGCCGGAAATTACGGGGGAAAAGCGTGAATATCACGGTTTTTTGTGGAAGTCATAAAGGAAGGGAAGGCAATACCCTTCTTATGGTAGAGGAATTTTTAAAAGGGGCCGAGGAAGCTGGGGCTAAAAGCGAAACCGTTATTTTGGCCGAAAAGAAAATCGGGTACTGTAAAGGGCTTTTTGAGTGTTGGCTCAAAACGCCTGGCAAGTGTAGGCTAAGAGACAGCATGGATGAACTTTTACCTCTCTTTCTTGAATCGGAGCTTGTCGTTTTTGCCTGCCCGGTCTATTTTGATAATGTCCCAGCGCTTATGAAAACCTTTGTTGATCGGCTGACTCCGCTACTGTATCCTCATTTTGAGGAGGCCGAAAAAGGAACCTACAGACATGTAAAGCGCTTTGAAAAAGTTCCAAAAATCCTTCTGATCTCAAACAGCGGCTTGCCGGGCCAGCAAAATTTCCAAGTTCAAAGCCTCTTTTTCAGAAGGCTTGCCCGGAGTCTGCACACCGAACTTATCGCTGAAATCTATAGAGATGAAGGGGAAATTTTCCGGGGAAAAGATAATCTTTTGTTAAAACCCCTGCTTTCAAAATACAAAAAACTCCTACGTTCCGCAGGCAGGGAAATTGTAGAAAAGCAGAAAATATCTGAAAAATTAAGTGAAGATCTCAAAAAAGCCCTAGTTCCACCTTCTCTTTACATAAAGTTTGGAAATGAGGAATGGGATCGGCTGATTCAGGAATAAAAGTTTGGTTAATTTAAAAAAAATGGATGGGAGGAGCACATAAAGCTCTGAAAAGCTTAGTTTCCTTCCACAAGTTCTTCCAGAGTTTTTTCCATGTAAGGAGCGTTGCTCCTATTAATTAGTTCTTGGCAGACAATTTGGGGTTTTCCATCCATTACAATCCCTCCATTTTCGATCAGCACGGCCCTATGAGCAACTTCCCGAACAAAATCCATATGGTGGCTGATAAGCACGATTGTGGTCCCAAAACGAGCGTTGATCCTTTTGAGGGAGTTAGTAACGTCTCTGAGGGTAACTGGATCAAGGTCTCCAAAAGGCTCGTCTAAAAGGAGATATTCAGGAGTAGTTGCAAGACTCAAAGCTATAAAAGCCCTTACATGCTCTCCTCCGCTGATCTCATAAGGGGTTTTGTCAAGCACTTCAAGAGGCAGATCCAGAGCCTCAAAAACAGGAGCTGCATAACTATCCACATCCGTTATTGGAATAGCAGGGAAAAGGGTGGAATAAATCTCAGGCCTAAGGTTTAGTTCCCGAAGTGCGGTATCTTTTTGATCCTCAGGCATATCAGGCAATCTGTAGATTGTATCAAGAGATTCTTCTGAAAGGCCTAGCTCTTGCGCTTTTTTTCGGGCAGATTCGATTGCCCCTTTCTTTTTCATACTGAGTCTGAAGCGAATCTGGTCTCTGACTGTGGAATTTACAGACATGGAAAATTCCTGACTCATAATGCTCATAATCCGCCTGAGTTCCATGCGTTTTTTGCTATAGCGGGTAATTTCCAGCCAATCTCCTCCGCAGAGATACTCAACCTTTCCCTCTTTGGGCTTGACAAGCCCTTCCATAAGCTTCATTATCGTGCTTTTTCCGGCCCCAGAAGCCCCGATAAGCGCCAAAATTTCGCCTCTGTGTACCTCCAAAGCTAAGTTTTTGATATTGAGGACCTCGCCCATGCGGAGCACTACATAACGTTTTGAAAGCCCACGTGCCCGGATACAGACTTCTTTTGAGTTGAGGGTCTTGAGTTTTTCCATCGGACGCAGATCTTTTTTAAAGTTCTTAAGGACCTTTGCAGGTTCCCCTTCTTCCACAATTTTTCCGTTTTCAAGGAAAATCAGGCGGTCTGCAAGGTATGCATGGATTTCGGGAAGGTGGGAAACCACAATTACTGCAAGGTTTAACTTTTTCCTAGCCAGTTTTATTACGTCCAAGATTTCTTGCTTAGTATCCGGGCCAGTCATGGTAACAGGCTCGTCTAGAAGAAGCACCTGAGGCTTTGCCGCAAGTTGTCTTGCCATTACGACTCTTTGTTTTTCGCCCCCGCTTAGCATCTGGGTGGAATGCAGCGCCTTTTGCTCAAGCCCTACAAGCTTGAGATATTCCAGAGCTTCCGAATATAATTCCTCATAACTGGGGGCATCCTTTGCAGGAAGAGCTTCGCGACCTACCTTCTGAAAATTCAGTTTTCGAATCACGTTTTCTATGGCAGGCCCATTCCAGAGCCCAAAATTGCGCTGGAGGTGAATTGCGGTCTTCTTCATCAGGACCTTTTTTCCTTCGGATCCGGATTCAGGAGTTATCCGCACCCCGTCCACTTCCACGCTGCCTTCCTCGAAGGGCTCGACTCCTCTGATAATCCGGAGCAGGGTTGATTTTCCACTGCCACTTCTCCCCGTTATTCCAAGGATCTCTCCGGCTTCCACCTTCAGATTTATATGGTCCAGCACCCTTCTTTTTTCAGAGTTCACCTCGTATTCTTTTACCAGATTGGAAAGCTTTAGCATACGTGCACCTCTAAGTATCTTTTTTTTATTATTCCTGAAATATTTCTGTCCTCTATCAGGAGCTTATAAGATCTTATTATATGGAAATTAGGAGGCAGTATTACCTTTAAAACTATTTATTATAATCGGCTCCTGACCTAGCTTTATATTCCAAAAGTGAAAGACTTTATTTTCGAGGCCAGCTTTTCCATAAAGGAGGCTTCTTATAAAAAACTCAAAAAAATATTGAATAAAATTCCGCATTTTGATTAGGAAAAGGGGAAGGGCTCCCTGGATTGCTGCCAGGGTCTCAGGTCTTTATTGCGGCTACGAGTTCTGCTACTTTAGCGGTAACGTCTTTTGTTTCTTCAACAACCGTGCCTGTCACGATCATATCCGCACCGGCTTTTGCACAGAGTTTTGCGGTTTTTCCGTCCCGGATTCCTCCTCCTACAAGGAGCATATTATTCCCTATTGCCTGCTTGACAGCCCCTATCATCTTCAGGTCAACCGGGGCCTTGGCTCCTGAGCCGGCTTCAAGATAGGTATAGTGCATGCCAAGGTATTTGCCAGCAAGCGCGTAAGCAACGGCAAGTTCGGGTTTATTAGGGGGGATAAGTTTTGCATCCCCTACCCAGCCCACGGTTCCTCCGGGTTCTACCACAAGGTAGGCCATGGAAATCGGTTCAATCTGGCTCTTATAAACCATAGGAGCTCCAAGCACCTGATTTGTTACGATATAATTTATGTCCCGCGAATTTAGCAAGCTCATAAAAAATACCGCATCAGCATAGCTACTCAGCCCTGCTGAATTTCCCGGAAAGAGGATTGTGGGTACCTTAACTTTTTCTTTGATCCTCATGACCGTCTCATCAAGCAGAGCGCCACTGGCTCCGGTCGAGCCTCCGATCATGATTGCGTCTGTTCCACCTTCCACGGCCGCAAAGGCCATCTTGGCAGCTTCTTCGGGCGTCTGGGAAGCCGGATCAATAAGGGTCAGATGAGCTTTGCCATCCTGCTTAACAATCTTTTCTAGGTGTACTTCCACCTGCAAAAAAGATCATGCTCCCTTAGCGGCTTCCTTGGATTTTACACGAAGATTTGTACTTCCGCACTTTCTGCAACGAGTTGCCCTTACGTCATTTCTGGCGTTGCATTTCATGCAGATTTTTTTATTCAGTAATCTTTCTTCTGCTTCTGGAAATCGTGCCATTATCGTCACCTGTATATCTTTTTACTATAGGTATATAGCCCGTTTAATGGATGTTAATGCATATAATATTTTTCATCAATAAATCCGGCCAGCTGCTTGAATTTTTAAGTTTTCCGGCATCGGAGTTGCCAAAGCTCAAAGCTTATTTATTAGTATGGCTTTATTCTTTCCCTATCCTTTGACATTTATCTGAATCCTTTTAGTATACAGAATAATACAGGCTTCCAAGAATTATCCCAAAAATTATCCAGAATAGAATCGGTGATTAATATGGCAATTCATCCTATAGAATATCGTTATGGTACAGTCGAAATGAAACAGGTGTGGAGTCAGGCAAACAGGCTTGCAAAACTTACAAAAACTGAAGCTGCTCTTGCAAAAGCTGAGGCAGACGTAGGATTGATCCCGAAGGAAGCCGCTGAAACAATTGAAGCGAGCATAGCTTTGGTTATGCCCGAGCGAGTGAATGAAATCGAAGCTGAAATTCGCCATGACATGATGGCTGTGGTTCTTGCAATCTCTGAGCAGTGCAAAGGAGATGCAGGCAAATGGGTCCACTTTGGGGCAACCTCAAATGACATCCTTGATACGGCAACTGGCCTTCAGATCAAGGATGCTATTGAGCTTCTTGAAGAGAAACTTCGGAAGCTACTAAAAGTTTTACTAAACCAGGCCGAAACTCACAAAGAGCTTGTCTGCTGCGGAAGAACGCACGGGCAAATTGGGGTTCCCACAACTTATGGACTCCGTTTTGGAATCTGGGCTTCCGAAATTGCAAGGCAGCTTGAGCGCCTGCAGGAGCTCAAACCAAGAGCCACGGTCGGCCAGATGACTGGAGCTGTAGGTACCCAGGCGGCTTTTGGAAAAGCAGGCATTGAAATTCAGAAGCGGACCATGGACTACCTCGGGATAGGGGCTGTTGAGGTTTCAAACCAGATTATTCAAAGGGACCGGCATGCCGAATTTGTGATGTGGATGGCAAACGTGGTAACCACTCTTGAAAAAATCGGGGTTGAAATCCGCTCCCTTCAGCGCAGTGAAATTGCAGAGATAGAAGAGAGTTTTGGGAAAAAGCAGGTTGGATCTTCGACAATGCCTCATAAGCGAAATCCCATAAAATCCGAGCAGATCTGCGGGCTTGCAAGGATTGTGCGGGCCATGGTCGAGCCTGAGCTTTTGAATAACACGCTCTGGGACGAGCGGGACTTGACCAACTCTTCCTGTGAAAGAGTTGTTTTTCCAGAGGCTTGCATTCTTACAGATCATATCATAAAACTCGGGACCGGAGTCCTTGAAAACTTGGTCTTTTACCCGGAAAATATCCGGAAAAACCTCGAACTTCTCAAGGGGCTGAATATGGGAGAAGCAGTTATGATCGAACTTGCAAAGCGAGGAGTTGGCAGACAAGAAGCTCACGAGCTTGTTCGGACTTCGGCCATGAAAGCCCATGATACGGGAAAGCATTTTAAGGACGTACTTTTGGAAAATCCCGAAGTTTCGGCTTATCTAAACGCCGAAGATATCGAAACTCTTGTAAATCCGGATAGGTATATCGGCACCGCAGTTGAGCAGGTTGAGGCTCTTGTCTGGAAGTTACGACAAGTTTACGCTCTAGAATAAAACATATACTCTTTATTAACGAAGAGAAAGCCCAAGAGCTCGATTGCTTTTTATCGAGGTCGAATGTCAGAATTTCAAACATCGATGTATTTGAATGGGTGTAGGATAAGGGTTTCCTATTACCTGTTTCATATTTTATATTACAGAATAAATATAAATCTTTATATGTGATGAAATTATATATCAATAAGGCTTTGAGCAAGTAATTTATGAGGCATCTAAAGCTTTGCATTATAAAAATCATCATTTGGTGTGATGTGGTAGATATTCACGGTGTGAATGTGGATTAGATGCCTCATAAAACTTAAAGGGGAGAGAATTTATATATCTTATGTTTTTTTAAACAATGTTTAAGCGAGGCTCTCAAATACAAAGCTTTCAAATTAGCCCAAAAAAAGATTTCTAGATTTCTCTGAAGATGTTCTTTCTAGAATGCTTTTAGAGAGCTTAATATACTATGAGAAAGTTTTTAGAAGGATATGTTCAGAAGCTTCTGAGCTTTATTTAGATTATGGATTCTTACTTTCATTTATTATTCCTTTATTTTTCCATTTTCTCATCTATTTCTGCTTCCATTAATTTTTCCTTTTTTCTCCATTTCCTCATCTATTTCTGCTTCCATTTTTCCCATTTATTCTTTTCATTACTCTTAAGCGTATAAAAGAATTATTTTATCATGAAGCTTTATATTGTCGATAATTCTATTTAGTAAACACAAATTTACTTGATTTTGGATAAATTTAATTTTTTGAAAAGTGTTATATACAATTATGAGCCTTTAAGATTCATACGCTTATTACCCCCTATGATTTTACCCAAGGAATACCTACTAATTAGCCAGCACAGAGGTAATTAAGATGACAATTGTAGAAGATGCCAAAAACGGTGTAATCACAGAAGAAATGAAAATTGTTGCTAAGGCCGAAGGCCTCGAGCCCGAATTCATCCGCCGCGGAATCGCAGCCGGAAGAATTGTAATCCCCACTTCCCCTTACAGAGATGTCAAACTCTGTGGTATTGGAGAAGGGCTTCGGACAAAGGTCAACGCCTCCATCGGGGTGTCCTCGGACATCATGGATGAAAATATGGAAATTAAAAAGGCAATCGCAGCCGAAAAAGCTGGTGCAGACACTCTTATGGAACTTGGAACCGGAGGAGATTTCCTTGGCATCAGGAAAAAAGTCATCGACAGCATTTCTCTTTCAGTCGGGTCTGTGCCTCTTTATCAGGGCTTTATTGAAGCTGCAAGAAAATACGGCTCTATCGTTCACATGACCGAAGATGAGCTTTTCAATGCAACCGAAGCCCAAGCCAAACTCGGAACCAACTTCATGGCAATCCACACCGGAATTAACAATATCACCCTTGACAGACTCAAAGCCCACGGCAGATACGGAGGGCTTTGCTCCCGCGGCGGAGCTTTCATGAGCGCTTGGATGCTTCATAACGAAAAAGAAAACCCTCTCTACTCCAACTTTGACTACCTTCTTGAAATCCTCAAGGAACACGAAGTCGTTCTTTCAACCGGAAACGGAATGCGAGCAGGAGCCGTTCATGACGCAACCGACCGCGCCCAAATCCAAGAACTGATTATCAACACCGAACTTGGACAGAAAGCTCATGATGCAGGCGTTCAGGTAATAATTGAAGGCCCAGGGCACATTCCTCTTGACCAGATCGAAACCAACGTAAGGATCATGAAGGAAATGAGCGATCATAAGCCCTTTTACATGCTCGGACCTCTTGCAACCGATATTGCCCCAGGCTACGACCATATCGTAACCGCAATTGGAGCTTCGCTTTCTGCATCTCACGGCTGTGACTTCCTCTGCTATGTAACCCCTGCAGAACATCTGGCTCTTCCAAATATTGAAGACGTCATCACAGGAGTCAAAACTTCCAAGATCGCAGCCCACATTGGGGACATGGTCAAATATCCAGACAGAGCAAGAGAATGGGACCTTGCAATGGGCCGGGCCCGAAGGGATCTTGACTGGGAAAAGATGTACTCTCTTGCCCTTGATCCTGAACACGCAAAAGAGGTCAGAAACAGCAGAGCTCCGGAAGACACCGACGCCTGTACCATGTGCGGCAATTTCTGTGCTCTAAAGATCGTAAACCAGAATTATAACCTTGCAAAATAAGTTTGGAAAAAAGAGGAAAAGCCAGAAGGCTTTCCTTTTTACTTTCTGTTTTAATTATCAATAATTGTTTCAATTTTATGCTCTTTTTTCCATTTTTACCTTACTTAATTGATTCCGCAAGCTTGAGCAGTTCAGCTTTTTCAAGATCGCTTGTACTTATTGTAAGTTCAACTTCTCCGATATTCCATTTCAATACTTTCAAATCCCCAAAAACTTCCATATATTTGCCTTCTTTGCCCTTTACACTGATATTCTCAGCTAGAGCTATTCCTTGAGCTTTTCGGGCCTTCTCTTCATATACGCTTTCCGAAAGGGAAATGCTAGCCTTTTCTTCGTTTTCATATGTAAGAATAACGGATTCAATACCCTGCCCTTCAGGTGCAATCCAGCTGTTGTTAGTAACCATTGAATGATTGAAGACATAGCCCTCAGGCAAATATTCCGGGAGCAGGATTTCAAAGCTTGCTTTGGCTTTTGCTTCTGCGAGACTTAGTTTTTCAGGGACTTCAAAATCCTTTTCCAGATCCAGATTCTTTACTTTAGCCCCTTCCGGAAGCTTGAATATAAATTCCGAATCAGGGATACCAGTATTGATTTTAAGGTCTTTAAGTTCCACCTCGCTTACGAGGGATTCTTTGTAATCATAAATTTCAATCCTTGTGCTTATCCAGGTTTCCTTATCGACCCATACCTTTTTTTTCCCCTGTGAGCCTTTTTTCTCCCCTTTTGGAGTTGTTTCCAGCAGGTAGGCAGATCTGCCATCAATAGCTTCCGTACCCAAAAGCGAGATCTCACTTTTGTTCTGGAAATGCTCTACAAAAGCTAGATAATTGAGTTCCGGGATTTCTTCGGTTTTAGGAGGAGGAAGTTTAAGCTTCGTAACTGTGTTCGTTTTTGGAGTATAACTCCAAATAAATTCCCCGTCCGTAATCACTTCAACTTCTTCTCCTCCTTCCTTCCCATAGGTTTTCATCAGATTCGGCAATTTATACATGATCTGCATTTCGCTTTCCCTAATTTTTTTACCCTCATGGTAAGTGGTTATCTGCATTGTATAAGAACAATCTTCAATTTCTTCGGTTTTTTCCTGTATTTTTGTTGCAATCTCTTCCGCACTCAAATTTTCCTGACATCCTGAACCAAAAAGAGCCAGGGTTATAAAGCAGAGTACGAAAAGAGTTTTTTTTGCTGTCATTTCTTTTCTCGCCTCCCTTTTGCATCTCTTTATTTCATCTATTATTTACAATATGTTCTTAAGAATTTATATAAAGCTTGATTCCGCAAGCTTGGGCAATTCGAGCTTTTTTAAAAAAAGTAAACATAAAAGAATTCTTTTAAAGCATGACGTTCTATAAAGACATAGAGTACCATGCCTCTCATCACTCTTACAACTGATTTTGGGGATCTTTATCCTGCAGCCATGAAAGCCGTAATCTTTGGCCTTGTTCCTCAAGCCCAAATTGTTGATATTAGCCATTCCATCCCCCAAGCTGGAGTCCGAGAAGGAGCTTTTGCCCTTTACTCTACAGCTTCCTATTTTCCCCCAAAGACAGTTCATGTGGCTGTAATTGATCCTGGGGTTGGAACTTCTCGCAGAGCCCTTGCAATAAAAGCCGGAGCTTCAGAAAAAGCGCAGTTTTTTGTGGGTCCTGATAATGGCCTTCTTCTCCCTGCTGCCCGTAGGCTTGGAGCAAGCCAGATAGAAGTTTATGAAATTAAAAACAGAACTTTAATGCTTGCCGGAATCTCAAGGACTTTCCATGGAAGGGATCTTTTTGCCCCGGTTGGAGCCCGACTTTTGAGCGGGGTGCCAATTGAAAAAGTCGGGCCGGAAATCTCAGATTTTAAGGACCTTGATTTTGGAAACTTTGGAATCGATGGGAACTCCCTTTTTGGAGAAGTGCTTTTCGTTGATAGTTTCGGAAACCTGATCACAAACATCCCCGGAGAAGTGGTTTTAGAGCTCTGGGCTTTTGGCACCGAACTTGAAATCAATGGCAGAATATTGCCTTTCATACAGACTTATGGTCTAGCCGAAGCCGGAAAGCCCCTTGCACTGATTGGAAGCCACGGATTTTTAGAGTTTGCAGTAAACCAAGGAAATGCGGCAAGAATATTTAAATTCAAAAATGGAACTCAAGTAGAGTTAAAAGGGCTAAAATGATTTAGAAATTACATCCACTCATAAAACAGCAGAACTTCAGGCTTAAAGGCCTGCATTAGGCTGTTTTCTGTGTACCCGAAAAAGAGACACCCCTCACAATTTTCAACAATTTTTTCCCGTTGCTTAGCCGAAGCTTCCCAGACTTTTTCAAATCCAGCCTGCATCACGTTTCCAAGGGGTTCATGTTGTACCCGACAAGTCTCAGCCCTCCCGTCTGAGGTTACATTTATTATGACTTCGCTTGCTCGGCATTTGTAATTCATATCCCGATTCCGAACCAAGCGGAGATAAGTTTTGGAGTTGATTATAGGATACCCCGCTTTTTTCAGCTCGATTATTCGATCAACAACTTTTCTAAACTTTACTTCATCCCGGATCCCTAGTTCAGCCCAGGTTGCTTTTTCTATCCCCGGAAATTCATGTAAAGGCTCAAAGGAGATTTTAACGTGTAGTTTTTTTGCAAGCTCTATGAGAGCTTCAATTTCATCCAGATTTTTCCCACTTAAGACGCAGTTTAGGAGGAGAGGAGCTTTCTTTTGCTTTTCTCGGATATTTTGAGCCTGTTTTATGCCCTTAAGTAAAGTCTCAAATTTCATGTTTCGGATTGCTTCATAGTTTTTAATTCCGTCCACGGAAACCGAAAGGTAATCAACATCCTTAAGTTCTTCTGCTCTGTTAAAAAGGAGTTTCCCATTTGTGACCATTGAGGTTATTAGCCCTAACTTTTTGGCATAGGCCATAATTTCAGGCAGATCTTTTCGGAGAAGCGGTTCCGTAGTCCAGGCATTATAGACGCCTATTCCAAATTTTTTGGCTTCATCTAAAAGTTTGAAAACCTCTTTCCGAGAAGGTTCAGGGCCTGTATCTTTCCAGTATTCACAAAAAGCACAGCGCATATTGCAATGAGCATTGATGCCATGGGAGAGAACAAAGGGACGTTTTTTAACTCTAATCTGCCAGAGAGCTCTGGCTGCAAAAAGGGGGTCAAACCGGGACATGATATCTAAACCTTTTTTTTCCGCGTTTGTTTTATACCCGTCGGTCCAGAGCTAAGGAGAAAATCTTCTAAAGAGAAAAGGAAATGAAAAAATTTGCATTTAAAGTTTTGTATCTATGAAACTTCAACTCTTGGCTCGGCTCAAAGTATACATTACAATTATTTAATATAAGATACCGAACCCAAAAAAAAGATTGTCCGCCCTGAAGCGGACAAAAAAAATCCAAATTTAGCCAAAGAGAGCGCCAAGACCGGCCATGCCGTCTTCTTCTGCAGCTTCTTTGTCCTCTTCTTCTTTCTCTGCTGCGGCTTCTTCTGCTGCGGCTTCCGCGGGTGCGGCAGCAGCAGGAGCTGCGGCAGCAGGAGCTGCGAATGCGGCCTGTGCGATAGCATCTTCGATGTCTACGCCTTCAAGAGCTGCGATTAGGGCCTTTACTCTGGATTCATTAACTTCGATACCTGCTGCCGTAAGGACGGCAGTGACTGCTTCTTCAGTGAGGTCTTTACCTGCGTTGTGCAATAAGAGTGCTGCGTATATGTATTCCATTTTAATCACCTAATTAATTATTGTAAATGTAAACTGCTTATCCGAAAAGAGCTCCAAGACCGGCCATGCCGTCTTCTTCGGAGGCTTCTTCTTCTTCTTCTTCCTCTTCTTCTGTTTCTTCCTGAACTTCAGCTGTCGCAGAGCTTGTTGTGGCTGCTGCACTAACCGCTGCGGCCCCTAGCATATCTCTTAGTTCCTCGTCTACAGCTTCGGGATTCTTTTCAGCGGCTGCGGCTGCGACCGAAGTCATTTCTCCCTGGGCCTTTGCAAGCAGAGCGTCCATTACCCCTGGTTCAAGCAAAACAGCATTGACTCCCAGGTTCTTTGCTTCGGTAAAGGCTTTTGCAAGTAGAGTACGGACCGTTGCAGCAGTTGGGTAAGCTGCATTGACAGAGAGATTGAAAGCGTTTTGAGTTGCCTTGATAAGGTCTGCGAAGTACTTATCCTCATCGATTGCAAGTACATCAGGCTGATAAATTGTTCCAGCTTCGTAAACCGCTCTTAAATCTAGTCCCACTTCAAGGGGATAGATTTCAAGCTTTGAAAGCATGGTTGCAAGTTTTTGCGGAACAACATCGCCTTCCTTGCAGACGACTTTTGTCTCTTTGATCGCAACTTTTCCCGCCTCGATCATGGCAGGAATGCCTACGCTTTGGAATTCTCCTAAGATCGGCCCTGGCGGAAAACTTGTCGGACCTTTCTCGACAACTATATCCATAGGAGCAATTGCTCCTCCCTTTATCGGAGAAGGAGTTTTTGTGCCTTCAAGCAGCTTGTAAAGTTTGAAAGGATTTTCATTTGTAAAAATAAGAGCTGTCTGCTTTGTGATGAAAGCCTTCATCTCCGGGATTTCTTCTCCGAGTTCATCCAGAGCGCGCTTAATAAGAGAGTTTCTGGAAACCTTGAGCACGGCAACGTCTTTTAAGTCCCTTCTCATTTTCTGAAGCTGGGGGGCAAAGATCCCTTCAATTCCAACCATTCCGAAAATGCTGTGGGTCTGGACGAGTTCTTTGAGATTTTCAATTTCATCCTTTTTCCACTGTGGGATGTGCTCGGTGCGTTTCTCTGCCTCCATCTTACACCACCCTCTCGGATTTGCCCATAGTTGTCGTGACATATACGGATTTCAGGTTATGTTTTCCCTTTTCAAGAGTACGTTCTAACCTGAGGATAACCGCCTCAACGTTTTCAGCTAGAGCTTCAGCCTCCATATCTCTTCGACCTATTGAGATATGGAAAGTCAACTTATCCTTAGATCTGAGCTTGATTGCACTTTGCTTGCTCTGGATCAGCTCATTAATATCCTTATCTGGAAGAAGTGGAATTGGCATTTTGCCTCTGGGTCCAAGGACTACCCCAAGCTTCTTACCAATAATTGGCATGAACTGAGTTTCTGCAATAAAAAGGTCACATTCATTTGCCAGATTTTTGGCTTTTAGCTTGTCCTCAGCCAGTTCCTCTAATTCCTCTTCCGAAATAACGTAAGTGGCTCCGGCATCCTTTGCCTGAAGTCCTACGTCTCCTTTTGCAAATACGCCGATAATCAGTGATTTTCCAAGCCCTCTTGGAAGAAGCACTTCTTCATCGACTCTGTTCTTTGGCTGGTTCATGTCAAGGTTCTTTAAGTTAATCGCCATATCCACGCTTTCTGAGAACTTGCGCTCAGGCGACTCCTCAAGTACTTTCTTGACAGCTGTCAATATACGTTCTTCTACCATTATGTTCCTCCCCGTAGTGTTGAACCTTTGGCGTTCAAGCAGCTCTTTTTGGCTTACTACGGTTGGTTGAAAGCCACAGCACCGGACTTTTTCCGGATAGTTTCTTTCGGCACCATTAGGCAGTATCATTCAAACATAAATTTTTTTAGTTTTAATGTCTGAGAATATGCCTTCTCAGGCACCTGAGCTATTCTGTGCTATCCCATTTAAAACTATTGGTAAAGGGCAGGGCCGGCTTTCCTTAAAAAATGAAGAGCAAAAAAAGCTTACCACTCTTCATTTGCAAGCGCTTCATCGAAGTTGCCTTCCTCAAGTGCTTTTTGGCACTCTCTAGGATCCATGTCTTCAATGGTCACGCCCATAGGTACACAGGTGCCCATTACTTCTTTCATCGTGGCTTTCAGCTCGTAGGCAAGGACATCTTCTCTTTTCATACGAGCAATCTTTGCCACCTGCTGAAGACTCAGGTTCCCTACGATCTCGGACCCGGCTACCCCGGTCCCTTTCTGGATGCCTGCTTCTTGCAAGACCAGAGCGGAAGTTGGAGGGGTGCCCACTTCAATTTCCACGCTCTTGTCATCTTCAACGATTACTTTTACAGGAACCTGCATCCCGTTGTAATCTTTTGTTTTTTCGTTGATCTTGTCAACTACTTCTTTTATATTAATCCCAAGAGGACCCAGCGCCGGGCCTAATGGGGGTCCGGGATTGGCTTTTCCTCCCGAGACCAGTGCTTCAACAACACTTGTCATGAATCTCACCGCTTTTACTAAATAATAATCTTAATTAAATAAATACCTGAACGAAGTTCAGTATTCTTTTTTTCTTTATTATTCCTTTTTGCCCGGCTCTCCCAGGGATCCTGGAATTCCGATAAACTCTTTGTGAGTTCGCAAAAAGAGAACAGGAATTAGATTAATACAATATATTAATTTAGTGCTTGCCTTTTTTGGAATCAGCTTTTGAGCTTAAACTTCATCCTCTTTCTTGAGCACCCTTACAGTATCACCACGTATTGTTATAGGTATCGGTACAACCGCATCAAAGAGTTCAACCGTAATTTCCTCATGCCCTTCATCAACCCGCTTAACCCGAGCTCTTTCACCCTTAAAGGGACCAGAGGTAACTTCTATTATGGTTCCTTCCTTGATTCCGGTGACCACCGGTTTTGGTTTTAGGAAGTGTTCGACTTCAGCAATGCTGGAATTTCCTTTTATCATAGATCTGGCATGTGGAATGGTCTGGATTGCCGAATCCACAAGCCCGGCTTCAGGAGCTTCTACAAGGACGTATCCTTTCAATTCTTCAGGGGAAAGAATTGCCCTTATGTCAAGCTTTTCTTTTTTTGCAACCCTTGAAAGAGCTAAAGATACCGACTTTTCCTGATTTGCAGTGGTCTTAATTATAAATATCTTAGAATCTTCACTCATTGGGCCACCCACTGGGGCAACATTGTAAGCAGTACATAGATGATAAAACCTAAGGCTCCTACTGCCAGGATTCCAGCGCCTGCAACTTTGGCAATAGTCAAGAACTCTTCCCTGGACGGTTTTTTCGTTAGTTTTAGGACTCTCAGGTGTGCTCTTATCACCTGGCCAATGCTTTCTGTGCTTATTTTTTTCTCAAACATAGATTCTGCCAAATGATTCACATCCAGGTTTTTTAAATTGTCTAAAATTAATTTATATTTCAGATTTTTTATTTAATTTGAATCCGCTTCCTTTTTGCAGTCCCCATTTCTTTGGTTCTTGCAAAGGATACAAATTATCCAAGCTATTTCTAGGGAAAAACCTCTGCTTAGAGATTCATTTCCGGAAAGTATTTTGAAGAAATTTCTGGAAGAAAGGCACATTTCGGTCAAGAAAGCTGTTTACTTATATTCTTTCCTGCTATTTTAAGATATCAGCAAATTGGCATATTGAATATAACCGCGTCCATCTTATAAGAATTATGAAGAACGATCTTCGGCAATAATTATATTCTGTATATCTCGGGTGCCGAATTATATCGACGTCATACGGAATTTACCCTAAAAATAGTTTTCGATCGGACTTAAACCCTTCATTTTTCCCTTTAAGAGTAAAGCATGGAGTGGAAAACAGTATTTATTAAGAACAGGATTTTGTCCAATCGTTTTTTTGCCCATTTTTTAATATCTTTTTTAGATTTTGCTTTTGCTTTTTCGCTCTTCTTAAATTTAATCGACGAAATCAATTCCGTACTTAAGCGTGACGTTTTTGTCACTGCCGTGCCCATAGATCTGAGAAGAACTAACCCCAGTTACCACAATCATTGTCCGCACGGTTTGTTCAAGTTCGGGATCAATCTGAGCCCCCCAGATCAAGCGAGCGTTGCTATCGATCCGATTGTAAACTTCCTGGACCACGCATTCGGCTTCCGAAATGGTCATATCCGGGCCTCCTATAACGTTTACAAGAGCCGAAGTTGCTCCTGAAATATCCACATCAAGCAGCGGGCTTCTAAGCGCTTTTTGTACGGATTCGGCAGCTTTATTATCCCCATCGGATTCTCCAAGCCCTATCATTGCTACGCCTCCGTTTTGCATAACGGTTCTTATATCGGCAAAGTCGAGGTTGACAAGCCCTGGTTTTGTGATAAGTTCAGTTATGCCTTTTACGGCTCGCATAAGCACCTCATCTGAAACCTTAAACGCGGCCTGAAGCGGAAGATTGGGTACCACTTCTATAAGTTTGTCATTAGGAACTACAATAACTGTATCTGCCACATCTCGGAGACGCTCAAGGCCGGCTTCAGCATTGGTTCTTCGGATTTGACCTTCAACTCCAAACGGCAGAGTAACGACTGCAATTGTAAGCGCTCCTGCATCCCTTGCGGCTTCAGCAACTACAGGAGCCGAGCCGGTTCCGGTTCCTCCCCCAAGTCCTGCCGTAATAAAGACCATATCTGAGCCTTCGACGATATTATTAAGCTCGTCTATACTTTCAACTGCTGCATCTTCTCCGATTTGAGGAAGACTACCTGCTCCAAGACCTCTTGTTTTCTTTTTACCGATAAGGATTTTCCGATCCGCATGGACATGGAGGAGATGCTGAGCGTCAGTGTTTAGAGCAACAAGCTCCGCACCATCAATTCCTTCTCCTACCATGCGCTGAATACTGTTTGAACCTCCTCCTCCACAACCTACTACTTTAATTGTTGTCTGCAGGTTTTTCAGGATTTCTTCCAATTCAGCATTGACTGCATCGTTTTGGTTGGAATAATCGGGGGTTGAAAACCCGTTTTGTCCTCCACGACTCTCTTGGGCCGTTCGGGCAAGGGCTTCTTCTACTATAGATTTCATACTGTTTTCCTCCAATCTGCTAGGGATAAGTTTGATACTAAATGGTGTTAAGGAACACTATTTATCCATCTGATTATACTGTATCATGTTTAATAGTTTTCCTTCTCCTTCTTTCTCTTTATTTTTTAAGACACTGTTTGTTTTTTTAAAATCGTTCCTTCTATTTTTAACTTTTCCTTTTAACGAAAAGTCCCTAAGCTCTCCTAAAAGAAAATGCAGCTTGAATAATTTGGCTCAGGCTTTCCCTCTTGATTCTCCAAAAATTATACCCGTTGCGATCATATGCGCCACCCGGAGAGGTTCGGGAATATTGCTTCTTGTAGTACTTAATCGGACTATCTTAATTGCACTTTCAAGACTAATTCCGGCTTTCTGGATATAAATCGGGCTTTTTCTTTCCTTAAGGCTAACTTTTTCTATTCTCCCAGCCTTTTTTATTACCCTCAACCTCGCAGCTCCATCTTTAAAATGCCTGAGAGCGGCTTTTATACTTTTAAAATCCGGGGATGTGCGCATAACCACGATTACCGGCAAGTCGGTTGCTTTATTGAGCCTTGAGATATCCACAACATTAAACCCCCCATATGTAACGCCATCAAGCATGATCACTCGAACTTGCTTGTAATGTTTGCTCTCTTTTACCATCCTGCAAATGACTTTGGTTGCATCCTTGCCATCCCGGGTAATCTCTGAGCTTAAAACCCCATCTAGCCATGTGCCTCCTCGAAAAATAGTTCCTACAAGCTTCACCCGCTTGCCAAGCAAAGCTGAATCATCTACACCAAGGATGCGGATTTCGGGCTTGATATGAAAATTAGACCTCACGTTAAGCTTCACTTTTCTCATTAGACCAGTATTGTGACTACTCCCATCACTAAAAAGAGATTGTCTGTTTGGAAGGAGGAGCGTTATCCTCTTCTCAATAAGGAAGAGGAAACCTCCCTATGATGTTTTTTAAAAAAAGGCTTTTTTCTACATTTTACCTGGTTTTGCGTCCCTTTCGACTTTAATTTAGACAAACATTGCTTCCGGAAGAGCTGTCTGTTTCATTCTTTGAGTCTCTGCAGCCATCGAAACCTTATCTCTTGCTTCAAGGAAGTCTTCCATCTCCACAATTTCTTTATCCTTCCTAACTGCAAACATTCCAGCTTCCGTAACAATTGCTTTCAGGTCCGCCCCGCTCATATTTTCAGTAATTTTTGCAAGCTTTTTAAAATCAACCCCTTTGGCAAGGTTCATCTTTCTGGTATGTATTTTTAGGATTCTTTCCCTCGCCTCAAGGTCGGGCATAGGGACATTTACCAAGCGGTCAAACCTGCCAGGGCGCAGAATAGCAGGGTCAAGGACATCTGGACGATTGGTTGCTGCGATAATTCGGATATTTTTTCTTTTGTCAAATCCGTCCATCTCAGCCAAAAGCTGCATAAGAGTCCTTTGCACTTCCCTATCCGCCCCCGTAGTCTCGTTAAGCCGCCTTGCGGCAATTGAGTCCAGTTCATCGATAAAAATAATACTGGGCGCTTTTTTCCTGGCCATTTCAAAAATTTCTCGGACTAGTTTAGAACCATCTCCTATGTACTTTTGAACAAGTTCCGAACCCACCACTCTTATGAAAGTCGCATTTGTTCGGTGAGCCACAGCTTTTGCAAGCAGGGTTTTTCCAGTTCCAGGAAGTCCATAGAGGAGTACTCCTTTCGGAGGTTCAATTCCCACACGAGAAAAACGTTCGGGTTCGTTTAAGGGCAGTTCCACAGCTTCTTTTATTTCCTGGATCTGCGCTTCAAGTCCCCCTATCTGTTTGTAATCAATATCCGTGCATTCGAGCACTTCCATTGCTGCAACGGCAGGGTCTTCCGTAGGAGGTAGCACCTCGGCTATTGCAAGGGTATGCTGGTTAAGAGCAACCTTTGCCCCTGGAGTAAGTTTATTCTCTTCGATGTACTGTGAGACGTTGACTAAAAATTGTGGGCCGTTACTGCTCCGTACGATTACCTTATCGTTTTTTATTACGTCGATAACCGTACCGATTATAAGCGGTGAAGTTTTCATTCGGTCAAGTTCTGACTGTAGTTTTCGAATCTCCCTTTCATATTTGATTTTCTGATTTTCCAGATAGCGCTTTTCGGATTCAATCTGGCTGCATTGCTCTTCCAGAAAATTGTTCCTGTTCTCAAGTTGCCGCATCCGGTCCTGGAGGTCCGGTATATCTTCCTCCATCCCCGCTGTATCAATCCGATCGTACACCGGTCCGGATTTTATTATGCGGCTGCGCACGTTTCCATCCTTACTCTGGGTACTTTCAGTCATGGAGCTCCGAATAATATTTAAGCTCGTACCGTATATAGCGTTTTCGAAGTGATCAAAATGCAGTGCGAAATATGTGGTGCAGAGATCCACGGAAAGCCTATGACTGTTACAATTGACAATAGTGAACTTCAGGTATGTCCGAGGTGTGCCCAATATGGCAAACCAGTTGACAAGCGGACTCCGGTTTCAAGGAAAATTTCCCCAGAGGCTCGCGCAGTCCCGAGACCTGTGAGAAAACCTCAAAAGAACTTATTTGATATTTTGCAGGATGACCTTGTTGACAACTATGAAAAGATTATAAGAGATGCCCGAGAAGCTAGAGACTGGTCTCAGGAAGACCTGGCCGAGCAGATAAAAGAAAAAGCCTCACTAATACGGAAAATAGAAAGAGCTGATATCGTTCCCGAAGATTCGGTCCTTAAAAAGCTTGAACAAACCCTTGATATAAAACTTACAGAAAAAGTATCTATTACAGAGCAGGAAGTCACCCATCTTAAAAAGGACACGACCCTAGGGGACATTGTCAAGATAAAAAGAAAGTGACCCGCTTCCGCCTGCCAATATTAGGCTGTCGAGGAGGGAGCTTTCAAGCAAGATTCCAAAGCCCCTCCCCCAAGTCTAGAGTCCGCCCCAATTATAAAGAGTCCATTTTTATAGAACTCAGCGTTAAAACCCCTGAGTCTTTAGCTCAGGGGATATAAGCGTCAACTTACCCCTGATTCCGTATGTAATATACTGCTGCCTTTTTGATAACATTTCCTATAGAAAAAACGAAATATCCATCACTCCA
>Ga0265294_10001338_pt1 | contig 33284 bp, 30 predicted proteins | sample MunlanPumphouse3_FD_192504 | JGI IMG/M metagenome (GOLD analysis project Ga0265294, IMG submission 192504) | Groundwater microbial communities from a municipal landfill in Southern Ontario, Canada - Pumphouse #3 | ecosystem: Environmental > Aquatic > Deep subsurface > Groundwater | place...
TATGGAGTCTTTAAGCTGTAGTACTCCTGTTGTGGCTTTTGACATAGGTGGTAATAGTGATATGATAGAGCATAAAAAAAATGGTTATCTTGCTAAACCTTTTGATATAAATGATTTGGCTTTTGGAATTGATTGGATTCTTTGTAATGATAAATATGAGCAGCTTTGCAATAATGCTAGAAATAAAGTAGTTAATACATTTTCATATGATATTGTAATACCTAAGTATATTGATTTATATAGCAATATATCAACAAATAAAGTACAAGTTAGTAAAGAAAAATATGACTATCAAACAGAAATCCTCTCAGAAATCATTACAAATATTCATTCAAAACAGAGCCAACAAATCAATTTTTCTCAACTATTTAACAAACTCTTTGGGAAAATTGAAGAACTCAAACAAAAAAACAATTATTATGCTCTTTATGGTTACGGAACTATAGGAAAAACTATCCAAGCTTTAATTCCAGAGAAAATCGTAGGATATGTTGATATGGCAGATAAGAACAATCATCCAAAAAACTTAAAAAATATGGAATATGATAAAATCATTATCTCTGTTTTAGGAAGAGAAGAAGAGATTATCAAATATTTAGTAGAAGATTTAAAAATAGCTAGAGATAAAATTATTACATTGGAATTATAAAATAAAGATATTATTTAGTTTCTTTAGTTTACAATTAAAGTATAAACATATAAGGAGTTTTAAAATGATTGCAAGTGCAAAAGATTTAAGATTTAATATAAACTTACTTTTTGATGTTGTAAGCAAAGGCGAAGATGTGACTATTACATATCGTGGTAAACCAAAAGCAAAATTAATCTCAAGTGATAAAGTACACCAAAAAAAAGATGACTCTATTTTTGGTATGTTAAAAGATGATAAAAAAGATGTAGATAATACAATAAGAGATTTAAGAAAAGGTAGAAGCTTTGGTATATGACTATATTTTAGATACTGATGTTTTGATTTGGTATTTAAGAGGAAATAAAAACTCTTACAATCTTATCCATAGTTTAGATAAATTTTGTATCTCTTCAGTTACTTATATGGAACTAGTTCAAGGTATGAGAAACAAAGATGAGCTACGAGCTTTGCAAAAAACTTTAAAACAGTGGGGAGTTAAAACTATTTATATAGATGAAGAGATTTCTTCAAGGGCATTGTTTTATATGGAAGAGTATTTTTTAAGTCATAGTATGCAACTTGCTGATAGTTTAATCGCTTCAACAGCTATAACCTATGGAATGAAATTAATAACTGCAAATGATAAACACTATAAAATACTTAAAGATATAGATTTACAAATTTTCAGACCTTAAAATATAAATTTGGAATAATAAATGACAAATATAATACTATGCGGTGGCAATGGAACAAGACTTTGGCCAATAAGTAGAACTCTTATGCCAAAACAGTTTGTGAAATTATTTAATAATAAATCACTTTTTCAACTAACAGTTGAAAGAAACTCTAAACTTTGTAATTCTCAACTGATAGTTTCAAATGCTGAACAATATTTCTTAGCTTTGGATCAACTAGAAGAATTAAATAAAAAAAACAATAAATATCTTTTAGAACCATTGGCTAAAAATACTGCTCCAGCAATAGCCCTTGCATGTTTATCACTTGATGAAAATGAGATAGTTTTAGTAACACCAAGTGACCATTTAATAAAAAATGAAGATGAATATAAAAAAGTTATTGAAAAGGCAAAAGAATTTGCATATGAAGATAAACTTGTAACTTTTGGAATAACTCCAACATCTCCTGAAACTGGCTTTGGGTATATTGAAGCAGAGCTTCAAAGGGTTGAGCATTTAGCGTTAAGCGTTAAGAGATTTCATGAAAAGCCAAGCTTAGAAGTTGCACAAAACTATATAGAAGAAAACTTAGCACTTAACGCTAAATGCTTAGAGCTAAAATATTATTGGAATAGTGGAATGTTTTGCTTTAAAGCAGGAGTTTTCTTGAATGAATTGAAAAAATATTCACCTGAGATATATGAAAAATCAAAAATAGCTTTTGAAAATGCAATTGGAACTGAGACTTTAGTCTCAGCAAAAGGTGAGGTTAAAACCTCACTTCCGAATCTAATTAGAATAAAACATGAAGATATGGCAAACATTCCTGAAGATAGTATAGATTATGCTGTTATGGAAAAATCAAATATAGTAAAAGTAATTCCTTCAAATATCTCTTGGAGTGATGTAGGAAGTTTTGATTCACTTTATGAAGAACTTCCTAAAGATGAAAATAATAATACTATAAATGATAATCATATATCAATTGATTCTAAAAACAATCTAGTGTATGGAAGTGAGCGAAAAATAGCAACTGTTGATATTGAAGATTTAATTATAATAGATTCTGGTGATGCACTTTTAATATCTAAAAAAGGCTCTAGCCAAAAAGTAAAAAAAGTAGTTGAAAAACTAAAAGAATCAAACTCACAACTTCATAATATTCACTTAACTGGATATAGACCATGGGGAAGTTATACAATTTTAGAAGAGTCAAATGGCTATAAAATAAAAAAAATTGTAGTAAAACCAAATAAACGATTGTCTTTACAAAAACATTTTCATAGAAATGAGCATTGGATAGTATTGAGTGGTTGTGCTACTGTAACAGTAGAAAATGACTCATTTATTTTAAATCCAAATGAGAGTACATATATAAAAGCTGGGCAAATTCATAGACTTGCAAATGATGGGAAATTACCACTTATTATTATAGAAGTTCAAGTTGGTGAATATACTGGCGAAGATGATATAGTAAGATTTGATGATGATTTTAAAAGGGAATAAATGAAAAATAAAAAAGTAGCACTAATTACAGGAATTACAGGACAAGATGGAAGCTATCTAGCTGAGTTTTTACTAAAAAAAGGTTATATAGTTCATGGTATAAAAAGAAGAACTAGTTTGTTCAATACAGATAGGATAGATCATATATATGAAGACCCCCATGTTGAAAATAGAAATCTAATCTTACACTACGGTGATATGACAGATAGTATGAATCTTACTCGTATCATCCAAGAGACTCAACCAGATGAGATCTATAATCTTGCAGCTATGAGCCATGTTCATGTAAGTTTTGAGACTCCAGAGTATGTAGCAAATGCAGATGGCACTGGAACTCTTAGGATCCTTGAAGCTGTTAAACTTCTTGGACTTACTAAAAAAACAAAGATCTATCAAGCTAGTACAAGTGAATTATACGGAAAAGTACAAGAGACACCTCAAAGTGAAACAACTCCATTTTATCCACGAAGCCCATATGCAGTTGCAAAGATGTATGCATACTGGATAACTGTAAATTATAGAGAAGCTTATGGAATGTTTGCTTGTAATGGTATTTTATTTAATCATGAATCACCAGTTCGAGGCGAAACATTTGTTACTAGAAAGATAACTAGAGCAGCAAGTAAAATAGCTTTAGGATTACAAGATAAGCTATATCTTGGAAACTTAGATGCAAAAAGAGACTGGGGACATGCAAAAGATTATGTAAGAATGATGTGGATGATACTTCAAGCTCCTGAACCAGAAGACTGGGTAATAGCTACTGGAAAAACTACTCCTGTAAGAGAGTTTGTAAGGATGGCATTTGAGTATTGTGGTATCACTCTAAGGTTTGAGGGTAGCGGGGTTGATGAAGTAGGAGTTATAGACTCAATCGATGAAAAAAGAGCTAAAGAGTTAAACCTTAACACTTCACACCTAACACCCAGCACTACAGTAGTTGCGGTAGATCCTAGATACTTTAGACCAACTGAAGTCGATCTGCTTATGGGAGATCCTTCTAAGGCTGAGAAAAAACTAGGATGGAATAGGGAGTATGATTTGCAAGATTTAGTAAATGATATGATGAAGTCAGATTTAAAACTTATGAGCAAAGATGTTTACCTAAAAGATGGTGGATATAAAACTATGAGCTATTATGAGTAAATCTGGTAAAATAGAGTATAAAATATCAATTTAGGGATAAATTATGAGCATAGATGAGATTAAAAAACTTAACATAAAAGATAGAATTATTTTAATGAATGACATTTGGGAGAGCCTAGAGCCTGAAAGCTCACAAATAGAGTCTCCAATTTGGCATAAAGATATTTTAGAAAAAAGGATTGAAAAAATAAGGAGTGGTAAGGCAAATTTTATTTCACTTAAAGAGTTAAAAGCTTTATGAATATAAAAAATATCATTATTTTAGAAGAAGCTTCTTTTGATTTAAAAATTGCTAAAGAATTTTATGAAAACCAAAATCTTGGACTAGGAGACTATTTTAAAGATTCTATTATTTCAGATATTGAATCACTATGGCTTTATGGTGGAATACATTCTAAAGTTTTTGGATTATATAGATTATTATCCAAAAGGTTTCCCTATGGGATTTATTATGAGATAAGTGATGATATTGTAATAATCGTTGCTATTTTAGATTTGAGACAAAATCCTAAGAATATCTCAGCTTTTGTAGTAAATCGTACAAATAAGAATTAGCTAGAAAATACTAGTGAATATAAATGAATAAAAATAGTAAAATATATGTAGCAGGACATAGAGGTTTAGTCGGCTCTGCTATAGTTAAAAACCTAGTATCAAAAGGCTATACAAACATAATCGCAAGAACTCACAAAGAGCTTGATTTACTAGATACATTAGCAGTATCAGAATTCTTCAAACAAAATAAGCCTGAGTTCGTATTTCTAGCTGCTGCAAAAGTTGGTGGCATAGTTGCAAACAACACCTATAGAGCAGATTTTATATATGAAAATCTACAAGTTCAAAACAATATTATCCATCAAAGCTATATCCATAAAGTAAAAAAACTACTATTTCTAGGAAGTACTTGTATATACCCAAAAGAAGCTTCTCAGCCTATGAGTGAAGATAGTTTACTTACAAGTCCACTAGAGTACACAAACGAACCATATGCTATAGCGAAAATAGCAGGTATAAAGATGTGCGAGAGTTATAACATCCAGTATAGCACAAACTTTATATCTGTAATGCCAACAAACCTATACGGACCAAATGATAACTTTGACTTGGAGGCTTCTCATGTACTACCAGCACTTCTAAGAAAAATATATCTTGGAAAATGTCTTGAGAGTGTTAAGTGGGAAGAGTTAAGTGTTAAGAAAGATGAAAATTGGGAACTTATAAAACAGGATTTAAACAAAAACCCGATCGAATACATCTCTGGTGAAAATACAAAAGAAGAGATACTAAGCATCCTAGAAAAGTACGGAATCAAAAAAGAATTTAACATTCAAAATTCAACATTTAAAATTAGTATAGAAATATGGGGCAGCGGAAACCCTAGAAGAGAGTTTATGTGGAGCGAAGATATGGCAGATGCTTGTGTTTACTTAATGGAAAATATAGATTTTAAAGATACTTATCTATCCAACATAAAAGATATAAAAAATACTCACATAAACATAGGTACAGGAAAAGATATAAGCATAAAAGAGTTGGCAACTTTAATAAAAGAGATAGTTGGCTATAAGGGAGAATTGTATTTTAACACTCAAAAACCAGATGGAACTATGCTAAAGCTAACAGACCCGAGTAAGCTAAACTCACTTGGATGGAAATATAAAGTTGAGCTAGAAGAAGGGATTGAAAAAGTTTATGAGTGGTATAAAAATGCAAAATAATCTTCCAAAAGTAACAGTTGTAACAGTAACTTACAATGCTGAAAAATATCTTGAACAAACTATAAAAAGTGTAATAGGACAAGACTATCCAAATATAGAGTACATCATCATAGATGGCGCTAGTAGCGATGGCACAATAGATATCATCAAAAAGTACGAAAAACATATCTCATACTGGGTAAGTGAACCAGATAAGGGAATCTATGATGCTATGAATAAAGGTATAGATGCAGCAACTGGAGAGTGGATAAACTTTATGAATGCAGGTGATACCTTAGTAAGCCCTAAAACAATAAAAAACATATCTTCACATCTTATAGTAAAAAATGACTTAGTTCATGGAAAGATGTGGAGAAATAAACCAAATAGAAAACTAACGGAACCCTACTGTGACATAAATTCACCTTTAGATGGGTGTTTCATATGGCATCCTACACTTTTTGCAAAACTCTCAATTATGAAAAAAAATAAATACAATAGCTACTTTAAAATTGCGGGAGATTATGACTTTTTCTTAAAAGCAGCAAGAGAAAAATATACCATAAAACTTATAGATGAGCCTATAGCTGATTATTTAGAAAATGGGATATCTCAAGCCGATATTTTAAGATCAAATATTGAAGTGTTATTTTCTCAGCTAAATCATTCCTATGAAAACGAAGAGATACTGAAAAGTAAAATAATGAAATCTTTACTAAATCAAATTCCGCTAGACAACCTAAGCTTTTCAAAAGACTTAAATAAAATAATGCAAAATGCTCAAGATCTATTATCTGGTAAAAAATTCATTTTATACGGATATGGTCTATTTGGAAAGCTTATCTATCAAGAGTTTAAAAATAACATACTAGATATAGTCGATATAAGCCATGTAAACTTTAGCAATGATTTAAACATAAAGCCCGTTGAGACCTTAAAAGAGTGTAGCTTTGAGTATATTTTTATATCAGTACTCGGAAGAGAAGATGAAATTTCTAATTATTTAGTAAATAGTATAAAAATAAATAAAGATAAAATAATCTTTATAGGAGATAATATAAATAAAATCTTTAATTCATCTAAATATTGGGAGAATAGATATATCAAAGGAGGTAACTCTGGAGCAGGTTCATACAATCATCTAGCAGAGTTTAAAGCAGAAGTTCTAAATAATTTTATAAAAACCAATAATATAAAAAATTTATTAGAATTTGGTTGTGGTGATGGAAATAATCTTGCTTTATACAGTATTGAGAATTATGCAGGGGTTGATGTATCTTCAAAAGCTATAGAGATTTGTAAGTCGAAATTTGAAAATGATGTATCAAAGCAATTTTTTGTTCTTGATGAATTTATGCTAAATAAGAAATCTCTTAAAACTTCAGAGCTCGTACTCTCTCTAGATGTTATATATCATTTAATTGAAGATGATGTTTTTGATGAATATATGAATAATTTATTTAATCACTCATCAAAATATATTATAATTTATGCTTCAAATTTTGATGAAGTTTTATGCTCTCATGTAAAACATAGAAAATTTACAAATTGGATAGAAAAAAATAAGCCTAATTGGATATTAAAAGAGTTTGTTAAAAATAAATATCCATGGAATTCAGATAAACCAAATGAAACAAGTTTCGCAGACTTTTATATATTTGAGAAAACTATATGATTAAACCTTCAAAAAACCACAAAAATAGAAAACTCTACAATTGGCTACTATATGATTTGTCAGACAAGTATCTAATAGAATATGCTCCTTTTTACAAAGGCATAATGCTTGATTTAGGTTGTGCAGACAAACCTTTTGAAGAGTTTTTCATCCAGTATGTGGATAAGTATATTGGCGTTGATTGGACAAATTGTTTACACGATTCAAAAGCAGATATAGTAGCTGACTTAAATCAAGTACTACCAATAGATGATGATTTTGCAAATACAATAGTCTCTTTAAATGTACTAGAACATCTCTATAATCCTCAGCAATTTTTAAAAGAGAGCTATAGGGTGCTCAAAGATGATGGAACTATCATACTTCACATACCATTTCAGTGGTGGATACATGAAGCACCGCACGATTACTTTAGATACACTCCTTATGGTTTGAGGTATTTACTTGGTGAAGCTGGCTTTACAGACATAAAAGTTCAACCAGTAGCTGGTTTTTTCACTACAATTTTGATGAAAATAAACTATTTTTCTTTAAAAGCAATAAAAGGCTCAAAATTTAGAAAGAAAATTATAAGAAACCTGCTAAAGCCCTTTTGGTATATAAATCAGAAACTAGCTCCAATTTTAGATAATATGCATAGAGGTTGGTCACTAGAAGCACAAAGTTTTTTTGTAGTAGCCAAAAAGAGAGTTGCAAAACCCCAAGATAGTAGTAAAAAAATTATAGCTTCGCTCACAACTTATGGAGCAAGAATAAATAGTGTAGATATTGCAATAAACTCTTTATTAGAACAAGAAAAAAAAGCAGATAAAATTCTTTTATGGTTAGCACAGGAAGAATTTAATCTTGAAAATATTCCAGATAAACTAAAAAAACTACATGATGAGAATCAGATAGAGATAAAATTTTGTAAAGATTTAAAATCATATAAAAAACTAATCCCTACACTAGATTTATATAAAGATGAAATTATCATTACTTTTGATGATGATATGATTTATGATAAAAAACTCATAAAAGAGCTTTATGAAGAGCATTTGAGATACCCACAAACTATAATTTGTGGAAGAGGTCATAAAATGCTTTTTGACTCTAAAAGAAATTTATTACCATATAAAAATTGGACTTTTGGAAGCGATGATTTTATAGAAGATTTTGATATTTTTCCAACGGGTGTGTGCGGGATACTTTATCCACCAAATTGTTTTTATAAAGATATACAAAATGAAGAACTTTTTATGTCTTTAGCCCCTAATGCTGATGATATTTGGTTTAAAGCTATGACTTTACTTAACGATAGAAAATCAAAAATATTGAATCAGGACAATAAAGAGTTTACCAAGCAAAATTTAATTGATGACACACAAGAAAATGCTCTTTTTTTTAAAAATAAAAATCAAGGTTTAAATGATATATATTTAAATAAAGTTTTTAAGTACTATAACTTAGATGAAAAATTTATAAAAATGATATATAAATAAAGTGAGCAAATGAGATATAAAATCACAATCGCAGGAACAGGTTATGTAGGCTTATCAAATGGCTTACTTCTAGCACAACACAACGAAGTAATAGCTCTTGATATATTACCTTCTAAAGTAGAGATGCTAAATAGTAAAATATCTCCAATTGAAGATAAGGAGATACAAGAGTATCTAAAAAAAGATAGTATAAATTTCAAAGCTACTTTAGATAAAAATAAAGCTTATAAAGATGCAGATTTTATCATCATTGCAACTCCAACAGATTATGACCCACAAACAAACTATTTCAACACAAAATCTGTTGAAGCAGTTATAGAAGATGTATTAGAGATAAATAAAAATGCAACTATGATTATTAAATCAACAGTTCCTGTTGGATATACAAAAAATTTAAAAGAGAAGTTCAATACTCCTAATATAATCTTCTCGCCAGAGTTTTTAAGAGAAGGAAAAGCTCTATATGACAACCTATATCCAAGCCGTATAATTGTAGGTGAAAAAAGTGATAGAGCCAAAACTTTTGCAAACCTTTTAGCTCAAGGTGCTATAAAAAAAGATATCCCGATCCTTTTTACAGACTCAACTGAAGCTGAAGCTATAAAACTATTTTCAAACACTTACCTTGCTATGAGAGTTTCGTATTTTAATGAACTTGATAGCTATGCTCAAACATATAATCTTGATACTAAACAAATTATTGATGGTGTAGGATTAGATCCTAGAATTGGAACACATTATAATAATCCAAGCTTTGGATATGGTGGATACTGCTTGCCAAAAGATACAAAACAACTTTTGGCAAACTATAAAGAAGTACCAAGTAACCTGATAGAAGCAATAGTAAAATCAAACTCTACAAGAAAAGATTTTATAGCAGATAGTATTATAAAAAGAAATCCCAAAGTTGTAGGTATTTATAGACTTGTAATGAAAACAGGCTCAGATAACTTTAGAAGTAGTGCCATACAGGGAGTAATGAAAAGAATAAAAGCAAAAGGCATAGAAGTTGTAGTTTATGAACCAGTACTTGAAGATGATAGTTTTTTCAACTCAAAAGTAATAAAAGACCTTGAAGAGTTTAAAAACATATCTGATGTGATAGTTGCAAATAGACTAGAAGATAGTTTAAAAGATGTAGAAGATAAGATTTATACTAGAGATATTTTTAGAGATGATGAGTAAAAATATAATGTCACCAGACACTAAGACACCATCTTATAGTATTAATCTATAAATTTATCTAACTCTCTTTTTATTACTATTTTCAAGCTTTTGTATCATATCTTTTGTTGTAGGTAAAAGTAGTTTTTCAAGATCTTCAACTCTTCCAAATGTTCGCATAATTTTTATAAAATTTATCATTGAGATATTTCCTTTTTGTTCAAAGTTTGAGTAAGTTGTAGCAGAACTTAGATTTGCTTCACTACTAAACTCTACTTGCTTTTTATTTTGAGAAATCCTTAGCTCTTTTGCTCTAAGACTTAGCACTAAGGCTATCTCTTCATCTGTAAGAGTTTTAAAAGAGCTATAAATATTTAAGTTATCTTTTAAACTACGATTTAGCTTTTTTTGAGACTCTTGAAGTTTTTTTAAGAGTTCCTTGCTCACGATAATGCTCCTTGTAGGGTTCTTTTTGAAACTTCTTTTAGTACTCTTTTTTGCTTCTCTTCTTCAACATCATACTCTTTGAGTAGCTTTGGAAGCAGATCTGCTCTTAAAGATTTCATAGCTTCCAAACAAGATGCTACAAACTCTAAATCGATTGAAAACTCTGTTGCTAGTTTAGTAATATCATCAATATTTATTTGCGATAGTGCCTTTCCATACAAAGAGAGTTGATGTTCAAGCGTCTGTTTTTCACCTTTTGAGAAAGTCAAATCATAAGCTGGAGTTGCTTTGTATTTAAAGTCCGTATCGCACATAAAAGAGAAATTTCTACTATGATCATCTTGATTTACAAACATATAATTAAAAAGCATTTGCAAAAAAAGTTGCCCTAAACTATTTGTCGCTCCTAATTTTACTGCGGTTCTTAGCAAATCTTCATACCCTATGACTCTTGGTGTATTATAGTCCAAATGCAAAAGTCCAGCCAAAGAGTGGATGTGGTATCTTTTCCCACACTCTTGTATATCAAATCTTTTTGTTACAAAATGGTACTTTCCATCGGCTTCAACTAGATACGAATCCATCATATCTATACCACTTTTTCTAGCAAGTAGATAGTATATATACTCTATTTTTGAGTAGGTTGATTTGCTCTCATCATTGTTTGCTGTATCGTCGTACTTGATAATTGCATGGAAAAACCCATCTTTTAATGGTTTTGTGCGATCACCTAAAAAAACCTCTTTGCTTTTAAGGTTGATAGCACCAACGGCTTTACTTCTAGCCCCTCCAACAAATGAATGAGCAGAGACTAAAAAAGCATCTTGTAAAGATTTATAATCTCCATTTTTTATAAGTTCTTTTGATTTTTCAAACATATCTTTTAATTCTAGTGTATGTTCTATTTCACTGTTTTTATTTTCCAAAGATGGCTCAAATGTTATAGCACCAAGCCCTTTATCTCCTATAAAAAGTAGTTTATCGCTAACTGTTGGGTATTTATTTAAGTTTGTTAGGAAAAAGTTTTCAAGTATCATATTTCCAAAATTACCAGGAAGACTATCGCTAATAAACCCTGCAACTTTTTCCAAATATACTAAACTTGTAGTCTCTATCTCTTTGACGCTACTTAAGAGCATTATCGGACTTACTTTATAGCACATATCGTCTACTTGCTCTAAATATACCCTATCTTTATCTTGATACATATTAGCAATATGTTTTCCAAAAATATAAATCGAAACTACTTGCATATTAACCCTTTAATACTATATATTTGTAATTATAACTAAAATATTAATATTATTACAAATATGTATTAATTATAAAATAATATTAGTATAGTTTTATTTATCTATACTGTTTGATTAATAGTTTAAAAGATGTAGAAGATAAGATTTACACTAAGGATATGTTTGGGAGTGATAGCTGAAGTTCATCTAGAAATGATTTATTTAAAATAGTATTTAAAATAGTATAGTTATCAAAATTTATTTCTGTACTAGTAATTTCTAAAGTAGATATAACTTTTAGATTTTTATCAACTTTTAAACCTTCGAAAGATTTATCAAATATAAAGTCAACTTTTAGGTTTCTATCTTTTAAATATTTATAAATAACTTGTCCCAAATTCCCAAAACCCACAATGATATAAGGTTTGATATTTTGAAATTTATCTATTTGTTTAATAAGTAATTGAAATTTATCTTTTTCTACTAAATTTAATTCTTGAGTACATAATGCATCTTTTATAAGCTTAAAGTCTATGCTAGTCATTAGCTTTTCAATTTTTTTCTGTATCTTTTTATTTGAAAATTGTTTTGCTTTCATGGCTGGGCTATTCTTAAAGTCAATAAATTCAAATTTATAATGCTCATAAAGTTTATTCTTCTTTAAAATTTTAAAATTATCTTTATAGCTACTTAAAGCATCTAAGACTTGACGATCGTTCCATTCTACTGTTTTATGAAATTTTCTGTGTACATATATATACCTTGATAAGACATAAATATTTTCTATGTTTACCATAACACTACACAACCATACAGGGTCTTGTCTTCTAAAATAATCTGGAAAGAAAATATTCTTTTCTCTTATTAATCTAGATTTAAATATAAATCTATAATATCCACCAAAGTGCATGTAGTCTTTTATTGTTATATGCTTTTCTTCATCAAAAAAATCTGTTTTGTATGGCTTGTAAGGATAAAATTTTTTTGAACTATTCTCACATATTTGAATATTACCGCCACACATTTCAACATTTTTTTCTAAAGCTGCATTATAAAGTGTTTCTAAAACATCATTAGAATAATAATAATCATCTGAATCTAAAAAAGCTATATAATCACCCTTTGCTACTCTCAAGCCAATATTTCTAGCCTCACCTGAACCATAATTTTTATTTAACTCTAATAGTTTAACTCTGTGGTCTTTTTCTATATATTTTCTAATTATATTTATTGAGTCATCACTTGAATTATTATCTATACAAATTAGTTCAATTTCTTTAATAGTCTGATTCAATGCTGAATCAATAGCCTCTTTTATATAGTGTGCTGCATTTAGATTTGGCATTATTATAGATATTTTTGGATTACTAATTTTATCAATAGAAGTTTTTTTTATATCCTTTTCCACTAAAAATCTATTTAACTCCTCATAAGATTTGGGTATGAAAAAATTATCTAGCTTTTTTGCAATATTGCTAAATTTTTTAAAATGAGAACTATTCATCATTTTCTTAGTTCCTAAAGGAGCTAAATTAAAAAGTGAGATAGACAAAGAAGATGAGATATTTTTATGAAAAAAGATATATTGTGAAAAAAGCGAAGTAGAAGCTATTGATATAAACACCATACTATCTAAATCATCATGTAATAATGCATTTAATAATACAAGCTCCCAAGGTAAATTTATGGGATAATCAGATATATTTAATGAACTATCTTTATATAATTCTTTTCTTTCTGCTGGATGTAGTTTGAACTCTACATTATTATTGAGAATTTTAGAAATATTTAGTAAAAAACTTATATGTTCATCTTTTGACACTACGCCATAATCATATAAGTTTTGATTAAAAAATATTGTTTTATTTTTCAATTTTTTATATTTATAATCAAAGATAAGGTTTAAAGAGGTGATCAATTCTTCCAAATTTTGTTTATTTGATATATATTCTACAAATGATATTTCTTTAACTTTTTCTATACATTTACTCTGATAGAAAGATTTATTAAATACCCAAATTTCAGATATTTTATCTAAGTCGATTTTTGGCAAATAAGAATTTGTAAACTTATTATGAAAAGATTTATAACTATCGTACAAAGTATAAGTAGCCATACCTTCTTCATTTAAAATTATGGGTATTTTATTTTCAACACAATAATTAAAAAGCATTCCTGCATAGTGTGAACCATAACTTGCCATATGATAAGCAAATGGCTTTTTCGATAAATATTGTTTTAGAGTGGAAAAATCAAAATCTTTATTATCCTTCAAGAGAATAACTTTATCAAATATTTTACTTTCAAGTAGTTTTTGTTGTATTGAGGCTGTATTTTTAATAATGTTTGTGCTTAAAAAAAGGATGTTATGATAATCTTTTCTATATAACTGAGCTGTGATACAAGACACCATCAACATATATGAAGTTGCTGCATCATAAATAATTATCTCTTTATTCACAAGCTAATCCTTCTGTATCGAAAATATTTTAATATTATCTTTTTTTCTAAACTCAGCTACCAGCTTCTCTTTCATAGCAGAAGAAAAAGCGACAGATGCGATTATGAAATTTTTCTCTTCAGTTTTGATAATCTCTTCTACGGATAGAGCTTTATATCCAAAAAACCTATCTTGCTTAGGCTTTGTCTCTATTAAATAGTTTACTCTAATCTCTCTTAATAGTAGTTCTGGTAAAAGTAATAAAAAAAACTCACCTGCTCCATAAATAGAAACTTCTTTTATTTTTGATTTATCTATTTGTTCTAATAGCAAATCTAAATATTTTTGATTTGTATTATCTGAAAGATAAATATTTTTTAAATAATTTGGTTCTAAGTTTGCTATTGTTCCTTGAACCCAAGGTATATCTGCCCAATATTTATATAAATCATTTTTTAAGCTTTGGAAAGTTTCATCTATACCATTTTTCTTTAACTTTTCAATAGATTTTGTAGAAATAATAGGTATCAAACTACTTGCATCATCACTTGTATTAATTTGTAGTTTACCCAAATATTTTGCTTCATAACTTGTAGGAAACTCTATAACTCTTACAATAAGATTTAAAATATCATCAGATGAAAAATTTGTATCTTTTGGTTTATATTTCATAGATATTTCAAGATACTCATCAATTCCTTTTATGAAAGCATTTATTAGGTTTTCATCTTTTATTGTAATATTTTTATCTACTATTGGAGCTACTTTTTTTTCTATTTTTTCATATCCCAAAGTTGTGCCCAGTAACCCATTAAATAATATCTCAAAGATATCAGGACTTCTTCTTAGTAAGTTGATTTTAAAGCTATTTTGTTGATTATAAGGTATAAATGTATCTTGTTTTTGATTTATACTATTTTTAAAACCTTGCTTTGTTCTATAAAATAATACATTTGTAAATTTATAATTTTTAAGTAATGAATATAGTTTTTTATGCATTGTAGAATTTGCACCAAAGTCAAAAATCAAACTATTTTCATCTAAATTAAGTTTATTCCAATATTCTAAAAAAAGTTTTTTTTCTATTTTTTTATTTTCTAAAATCTTTGACAATTTACTATTTATATCTTGTTTTATAATATCTTTTATATGCTCTAAATATTTTAATTCTTCTTTTTCATATTTTTTAAGTTCTTCATTATCTATTATCAATTTAAATTTTTTATATAAATCTTTTAATGTGATAGTTCTAAAAGAATTTGAAGTTTTAAAATCAAGATTATAATCCTCTTCAATTAAAGTAGGTAAAAATAAAGATTTCCTAGAGATAAAAATATTTTTTAAATTGAACTTATCTTCCATTTTATGATATTTTATTACTTTATCAAAATAATTTCTAAAGATATCTCCTTCTCTCAAAATAAACCCTATGCTAAATTGTTGTTTTTTAATACAAATATTCATCAACCAATGAGAAAATGACCAAAATATAGGTCCGCAGATAGTTGCACCAAAATTATAAAAAAACTTATATTTTTCATCTTCATAGGGATTATTTAAGGATGCTAAATTTCTATAAGATATAGTATCTTGCGAAAATTGGCAATAACTTTTTTCATGTTTTAATTGCTCTAAATAAAAATAATTAGGCTTATAAAATATTGTAGATATTCCTCTTGTATTAGCTTGTGATATATCTGCTAATAAATTATCTCCTATATGTAAAATTTGTGAAGAATCAATACTATATTTATCTAAAATATGCTCATAAATACTTCCATCATATTTTGTTTTTTTCACATCACTTGATACAAAAATCTCTTCAATATTTTCAATATCTTTTAATCTATTTAAAATTACCTTTTTTATTTGCTCTTTATTTAGGTACATATCTGATATAAAAATCACTTTTTTACTATATTTTAAAGCTATATGTATCCACTCTTTAATTTGATAATTTATAAATAAGTTCTTTTCTTCTACTTTTAACTCTATTTTTGTCAGTTTCTCTTGCTGTTTTTTTGTAAGATACTCAAACTCTTCGTATATATGCTTTAATGTTATCTCTTTTTCTAGTGATTTTTCTCTTGCAACTTTTTCAGCACAAATTCTCAATTCTTTAAAACTATTATTATCTCCAAAAATATCTTTTACAGATTTATGTTTGCTCATAATTTCAAAAATATCGGTCGGCTCATTCACTTTTCTAAAAGCTAATGTATCAAAAATATCAAAGGAAATATATTTTATATTTTTATTATTTAAATATTTTTCAAAATCTTTATCTAATATGCTTTTCACTATAAATCTTTCAATAACCTATCTCTTGCAATTATAAGTTTTTATATATTACTAGTGTATAGTAACATCTCTTAACTTTATTTATGTAGCAATTAGTTACAATCTAAATACAAATAGACAAACAGAGGTTTCTTATGAAAAATATCCCTAAGATTTCAATTTTAGTTCCTATTTATAATGTTGAAAAGTATTTAGATGAGTGCTTGGCATCTATTGTTCATCAAACACTAAAAGATATTGAAATTATTTGTATAAATGATGGTTCTACGGATAGTTCTTTAGAAATTATACAAAAATATATGCAAAATGATCCTAGAATAAAACTCATAGATAAGCCAAATAGTGGATATGGCGACTCAATGAATCAAGGCTTAAGCACCGCTAGAGGGGAGTATGTAGGTATTATTGAATCCGATGATATAGCAAAAAGAAAAATGTTTAAATCACTTTATAATCTAGCAAAGAAAAATAATTTTCCTGATATTATAAAATCAAACTATTTTGAATATTTTAGTACAACAAATGAATCAAGATTAAAAAAAAATATTTCTAGAGAACTATGTAATAAATATTTTAAACCTCAAAAAGAACCTAAAATATTTAAATCTGCACCTAGTATTTGGTCTGCTATTTATAAAAATGATTTTTTAAAAAAATTTAATATAAACTTTTTATCAACACCTGGAGCATCATACCAAGATACTTCATTTAACTTTAAAACTCTATATTTTGCTTCATCTATATATTGTACTTCAAAAGCGTTTCTTCAATATCGTCAAGACAATATAAATTCTTCTGTAAATAATAAAGAAAAAATTTTTTATATTTGTGATGAATTTGATGAAATAGAAAAAACCATAGAAAAAGATTTAAAGATAAAACCCTTAGTTTTAACGCTAAAATTAAACTCTTATTGGTGGAATTATCAGCGTTTAGCAGAAAAGCATAAGGATATATTTTTAAATAAATTTCAAGAGGAATTAATAAAAGATAAACTTTATATTAATAAAAACTTATTTACAAAAAAAAGATATATTTTGTTAATTAAACTTTTGAATAGTATTGATAGTTTCAAAAAAGAGTTACAAAATAGAAAAAATAAACATTTAAACTCTAAAGCTAAAAAAATTATATCTAAGATGAATTTGGAAAAAAACAAAAAATTTATATTGTATGGATTTAATGATATTGCAAAATTTATCGCTGAAAAAAAATTATTTGAAATCTCGCTTATTATTGATAGAAAATCTTTAGCGGAAGACCTTAACGGTATAAAAATAAAAGGTATAAATAATATTGATATGTCAAAACATAAGAAAAATATCTTTGTAATAACTGCTATAAATCCAATATTTATAAAAGAGATAAAAAAAACTATCTTAAATATATCTCCAGATACTCAGATAATATCATTATAAGTTTTGGAAATCCCTATGCAATCAAAAATCATAAAAAGCATAAACATTTAAAGTGTGATTTGATTTTAGTAAATATTTTTTAATCTCAAATGCTGAGCTTTCGCTAGTAATAAAAACATTAGAATAGTCGACAAAACTATTTGGTTTCAACAGGTCATAATTTAATAGTTTTTCACCAACAACAGCTTTTCTATCATAAATTCCGTTGATTTTTATATTAAGACTCTCTAGTTTAGTGATAACTTTTCTCGCCACCTCTCCTGCCCCGTACAAATAAACATTATTAACCCCATCTTTTAAAAGCTTGAACACAGAGAGATTGCTTAGCCCCAGTGGGCTATTGAGTGATTCTATTAAAGTTTCTAGGGATAGTGGATGAATTAATCTTTTTATATCTGGTACTTGTTTTATGAGTAAAAGGAGATTTTTCTCTGAATAACCTAGTGCCTTATAAGCTAATTCAATCCAAATTAACAGAATCGAATGATGTGTTTTTAAATGAATTTTATGCTCGATGATTTTTACAAAAAGTTCTTCAATTAAATCAAATACTTGCTCACCATTTTCTATATTGTCTATTATTTTTGTTATTTGGTATGAGATTAGATTTCGAGTCCGTATGCTGATGGATTCCTTATGCTTAAGATGAAGATTGTTGGTCTCTAAAAAGTTTATTGAATCTAAAATAGATTCAATGATATCTAAAATATTTTTAGTAGTAATTTTAGTTGTTATGGAATCCTCGTTATCATAATAGTTATATAAAGGTTCATGGCAAACCGATATTTTTTTACAATAATAATTAATCTTATAGGCAGTACTAGCATCTTCATAAAATCGCTCTAATGGATACACAATATTATTTTTTACTATTATCTCTTTTTTTACTAACATCATACAAGCAGAAGGTGATAAATAATTTTCTAATAAGAGCTTAAAAAAGTCTTCATTTGCTACAACTTCACTAAATCTTAAATTGCTTTTTTTTATATCTCCGTCTTTATTTAAATAGTTAAAATTGCAGTAGCTAATATCAGAATCTGTTTCACTTGTCTTATTGTAAAGTTTTTCATACATTTTAGGATGAATAGTATCATCACAATCAACAAATCCTATTAGCTTTGTATTTGCTCTTTCGATGCCAAGATTTCTACTATAAGATGGTCCTTTATTTGTATTATTTGAAATGAGTCTAATTCGGTGATCTTTTTTTTGATACTCTTTAATAATTTTAATGCTATTGTCGGTAGAGCCGTCATTTATACATAAAATTTCGATATCGCCAAAGGTTTGGCATAAAATAGAATCTAAGCATCTAGATAAATATTTTTCTCCGTTAAATACGGGGACAATTACTGTTATTTTAAAACTCACCTACTCAACCTCATAGCTACTTTTTTTTGGAAGAATCTTATTCAAGCTATCTCTTATAAGCTTTTTTCCTTTTTCAAAATCTTCTAAACTAATATCAACTCGATTATAGCGACCTTTATTGGTCATATCATTTATGCAATAAAATTTATATTTATGTAGCTCACTTGCTGTAGCTTGAATATCTTCTAAATTTTTTAAGTTTAAGTGTTTTCTCTCTTGTTTGTATTTAGAATAATCTAATGGCATAAATTTGTTACTTACAAATTGCCAATATCTAAATAAATATTGGTTTACATCTTCATTTGTTCTAAATTTATTTTTCGAAACTTCGGTTAGTTTTTCTTCCTCTTTACTCCACACCTCTTCTAAAATACTCTTTAAATATGGTTGTGGATGGTGATTTATCACAAAGCCTGTATGCCCCGGCCAATTTAAAAAAAACAAATTTCTTATTGCTTTAAAGCCGTATTTAAAAGACAACCATTTAGATTTATTTTGTAATACTATATTTTTTTTAGATAACTCATATGATACATGCCGATTGAAGTTTTTATTTATTAAATCGATATCGTTTAAAATCATATGGCTTATCATACCATCATGCATAGTATCAAAAATCGCAAAATCAACAGGTAGTCTATTTTGGAAAAACTCCTCTTTCTTTGCTGGCTTTAAGATAAAAAAATCATCATTAAAGTAAACAAAATATTCTGAAAGATCTTCTATTCTGTGTATATTTAATTCGATTGGGTTGGCACTAAATGTTGGCAAAAACTCTTTTGGGATATAATCTTCATGTTTAACGATATTTAATTTTGGATGCTCAACATTTAGCCACTTTGGAATATGCCCCCAAGTTATAAAGTGGATTTTATTTACCCAAGGAGTAAATTGCTCAAAAGCCCTAAAGATATACTGTAAGTTATCCCAATCTTTATAGCGTTCAGCTCCATTTAATGCCTTATTGCTAGGAGAATATTTATTAAACTCTACTTGCCACTTAGGATCTGAACCATCAACCCAAGGTATTACAAAATCAATTTTAATATCATCACTCATCTTTACTCTCAAGGTTAGATTTATATAAAGTTTCTAGACAACCTTTTAGGTAATCAACTTTGTTAAAATTACAAATTACTATTCCTAAATCTTTCACCTAAACTCCCTTTCAAAAACCTCCAAAGCTCTTGCGACTATATCGTCCATATCGTAGTATTTGTACTCAGCTAGTCTTCCAACCAGCACAAGGTTTTTAAACTCTTTTGAGTACTCTAAGTACTCACTGTATTTTTTTTGATTTTCATCTGTAAAAATCGGATAGTATGGAGTATTTACATCTTTTATATACTCTTGTGGGTACTCTTTTAGTATCGTTGTTTTGCTTGAGTTTGTAGGGTGGATATGTTTAAACTCAGTGATACGAGTAAAATCATAATCATTTGGGTAGTTTATGGTTGCCCTCTCTTGATAAAACTCTTTTTCTATGATTTCAAACTTCATATCTACACTTCTATATGGTAAATCTCCAAACTTATAGTCAAAAAGCTCATCTATTTGCCCTGTATATATAACTTTTCCATCAAACTTCTTATCAAAAAGGTAAAAATCTTTATCTTTTAGAGTGCAAACTTCTTTGAAGTCGGTATTTAACATCAGTTTTATATTTTTATGATTTAGCATATTTTCTATCATTTTTGTATATCCATATTTTGGGAGCATTTGATAGCTATCGTTAAAGTATCTATTGTCGCGACCTATAAAAACAGGCACTCTAGCAGTAACCGCTCCATCCATATCTTCAGGCTTCATCCCCCACTGTTTGGCGGTGTAGTTTACAAAGATTTTTTCGTAGATAAAATCAGCTAAAAATTGTAAATCTTTGTCAGTTGATTTTTTAAGTTCTAAGATGGGTACTTTTGAGTTGTAGCTATGGGTCTCTAAAAGTTTTTCTTCTAAAAGTTTTGCTTTGGTTTTAGGAAATAGTTCATATAAGGTATTAAGATTAAAAGGTATCGGAACTTTTTTACCATCTATATATGCCAACACTTCGTGATTGTAAATATCCCAAGCAGTAAAGTTTGATAAATAATCAACTACTTCTTTGTCGTTTGTGTGAAATAGATGTGGCCCATATTTATGGATCAAGATATCATTTTCATCTTTAAAATCATAACAGTTTCCACCGATATGATTTCGCTTTTCTATGATTAGAACTTTTTTATCTAGCTTTGTTGCGATCTGCTCTGCTATAACAACCCCCGCTAAACCACTTCCAACAACTATACACTCTATCATCTCTTACCTTTTAAAATCTTAGTTGGTTTATCGTTATCAAAAACTCCCCTTACCCCATCAAAAAAAGAGTTTGTAGCAAAGATAAGTCTTGTTATTTTTCTATCGTCATAAATCACTATATCTTTAATAAGTTCAAGGTAGAGTTTAGCGATCAAAAAGTATCGCTTAGCCCCTTTTCCGTACTTTAAAGCTAAAAATACAGAGTTTCTAAGTCCAAAATACTTCAGCCAAAGCCTATCAAACCTTATGCGATTTTTCTTAAACCACAAAAAATTTCTCTCTATTTTTTCATCTTGCCTTTTCTCTTTATGGTAGATATTTACACTATTTACCATAAGTATTTTTCCTATGCTCATCAGTCTTAGTGAGTACTCAGTATCATCATGATGTATAAAAAATCTCTCCTCTGGCAAACCAATCTTTTTTACAGATGTTAGCGGAATCAAGACCCCAACAAACGAAGCCATCTCTATCTCCACAAGCTCATCTTTGTAAAAATCCCCGCTCAAAGGTTTTTGAAAAGATGGTAAACAGTTATAGTAATCAACCATAGCTCTATGCCCATATCCACCCAAAGAGAGAGTACTATCTTCTTTTGTTCCGATTAAAAGTTTTGGAGCATAAGCACTGTATTTGCTATCATCGGTATTTTTAACTAAGCCCTCTAAAGTGTTTAAATCAGGCTCTGCATCATCATCCATAAGCCAAACATAGTCGTAGTTTTGCTCTTGTGCAAACTTTACACCATAGTAAAATCCACCAGCCCCACCTAAGTTTTTGGGTAGTTTTTTATAGATAAGATTTTTATTTTCTAAGTATCCATCTTCTTTTATCTGCTCATCGGTGCCATCGCTTGAAGCGTTGTTTACTACCAGTATATCTGTTTTATATGTTTGTTCTAAAAGTGCGTCTAAACACTCTTTTAAGAGTTCATAGCGATTATAAGTTACTACAACTGTACAGATTTTCATACTAATCTTATCTTCTTAAATCTATCGCCAAAGTTTGTCTTCTTGACTACATTTACCTTTGTAGGGATTTTAAAAGCATCAAATTTATCTTTGCAAAAGGCTCTTATAGCTTTTTTTGGGTTTTCAAGCTCATCTTTTAAAACCACATCACAAACCACACTCTGCCCAGTTATCGCATTTTTTTCGCCATAAACCATACAATCAGCAACTTGTGGCATTTGCAAAATCAAGCTCTCAACCTCGCTTGGAAGCACCTTTTGCCCACCAACATTTATTACCTCTTTTGAGCGACCTATGATCTTTATATAGCCATCATCTAAAACCTCGACCAGATCTCCTGTTTTAAACCAACCATCCTCACTAAAGCTATCCATCGGGGCATTTAAGTAGCCTAAAACTTGAGTTTTGCTTCTTAGCCATAGCTCATTTTCAACCACTTTATACTCGCTATTTGTGGTATCTAGCTTCATAAAAAGTGAATCGGATGATTTTGAAGTTGTTGTGTTTATCCCTGTTTCACTCGTCCCAAAAGTTTGCAAAAATTTCACTCTTGGAAAAATAGTTTTTAACTTTAAAAGTAACGATTCGGGCATCGTTTCGGTTCCATAAGTTATCATTCTTAGACTGCTAAGGTCGTAGTTTTTATACTCCTCTGAGATTAAAATAAGATTTAAAAATGTCGGGCTAGATGGGAGAACCATAATTTTATATTTTTCTATAAGTTTGCATATATTTTTAGCATCTTTTACTTTTGGAATTATGAGAGTTGAACCTATAAAAAGAGCATTAAAGACGGTGTTTAAGCCACCGATATGATCAAACATCAAAAAAACTAACATATTTATAGATTTTGGTTTTTTATCTTGATAAGTTGCTAAAAGATTATCAAGATCGTGTATCATCGCCTTTGGTTTACCTGTGCTTCCGCTTGAAAAAAGGATAAGTCCAGAACTATTTTTCACCTTTAGCTCATCTATCATCAAATGGTAGTTTTTCTGCTCCACACTCTCAAGCAGCAGCCCTTTTTCATCGGTTTTTATGATGATTTGCACAAAAGACTCATCCATAAGCTCATCTTGAACTTTTTTTATAGTGCTAGTTATGGGAACAACGATATTTTTAAGCTCATAAAGGGCAAAAAATAGTGCAAGGTTGTAGAAGCTATAATCCCCCAAAATAGCGACAACTTTTGAAGCAATGCTATTTTCTTCTAAGGTTTTTTTGTACTCTTTTATCTTAGACACAAACTCCTCATAGCTATAAGAGTTATCATCAAAAACCATAGCATTTTTTTGGCTAAAAGATTGAAATTTTTCTAAAATCATCAGTTGTTAACTCCCCCAAGATAGAGTACTTGCCCTGTTATAAAACTACTTTTTTCATCGATAAAAAAATCGCATACATTTGCGATATCTTCAAATGTTGCAAATCTTTTTATTGCCTGTTTTTCAACTAGCTCATCGATTTTATCTTTTGGAACTGCTTTTATCAAGTCGGTCTCTACAGGTGTTGGACCTATCGCATTTATGGTTATGTTAAAAGGACTTAGCTCTTTTGCGGCGATTTGGGTAAAACTCTCGATCGCTGCTTTACTAGCCGCATATACAGCTTCACCCTCGAGTTTTAGGGGTTTGGCAACTGTGCTAAAGTTTATAATTCGCCCAGATTTTTGTTTCATCATCACTTTTGCCACCTCTCTACTAAACAAAAATGTCCCTAAAAAATTTGTATCAAAAAGTTTTGAGATACTATCTTTAGAAGTCGTTAAGATGTGGTTCATCGAAGCTATTCCTGCATTATTTACAAGCACATCTATCTTGCCAAACTCTTTTTTTACCGCCCTTACCATACCTACAACTGCTTTTTCATCTGCGATACTTAGCGAAAAATATCTATAGTTTTTATGTTCTAGTGAGCTTTTGCCTCTACTGCAACCAGCTACCACAAAACCTTTCTTTAGGTAGTGTCTAGCTAGAGCCTCACCTATCCCTTTGCTTGTACCCGTTATAAGGACTATTTTGTTCATAATATTTCCTCCATCTCTTCGATACTAGGAAGTGCTGATTTATACTCTTTTGGTAAACTTTTTGATAGTGTATATTCGCTTACTCCTAAAGGTTTATTTATATCTTTTAGAGAGTATTCTACTACTATATTGTTTTTTGTTTTACAAACAAGTATGCCAATAGTTGGATTGTCATTTTCATCTTTTAACTCTCCATCAATAGCTGAAATATAAAAACTAAGCTTTCCTGCAAATTCTGGTTTAAACTCTGTTGTTTTTAACTCTATAACAACATAACATTTTAGTTTGATATGATAGAAGAGTAAATCTATTCTAAACTCATCTCCACCAATATTTAATTTATATTGTTTACCTACAAAAGAGAAACCATTTCCAAGTTCTAGTAAAAATTTAGTGATATTTTCACAAAGAGTATCTTCTAGCTCTTTTTCTTTAAAATCTTCACTAAGAGTCAAAAAATCAAAATTATATGGGTCTTTTGTGATCTCTTTTGCCAGGTCTGATTGTATTGGTGGTAAAGTATTTTCAAAATTTGTAATAGCTTTTCCACTTCTACTATAAAGGTTTGACTCTATTTGATTTATCAATACACTTCTGCTAATACCGTATTTTATTGTATTTTCTACATAAAATAGTGCTTCTTGTGTAGTTTTGCATTTTGAGACAATAGCAATGTTGTGCCCCCAAGGTATCAAAAATAATCTAGTAATAGTTTGTTGATGGATCGAATTTTCCATTTTGGCTACAAGTTGTTGCCAAAATAAAAACCACTGTTTTATTGCTCTTAGGTTACGATAAGAAAATCCTTTGATATTTGGAAATTCTATACTCAAATCATGACTTAGCTGCTCTAAAAACCTACTTCCCCAACTATACTCTTTTTCTTTTTCTACAATATCATTTCCCAAATTCCAATAAAACTCCAATAAAGCACTATTTACTTGAATTGAAGCTTTTATTTGTGAACTTTGAAACTTCTTTTTTAACTCATTTATCCAATCTTTATATGATGATGTTAAATGTTTTGTAGATTGCATATTAAAATTTCCGTACTCTAATTTTGTTTTAATAACTCTAAAATATAAGAACTTAAGCTCTGCACATCTCTAAATGGAGAAGTTTTTTGGCTCATGGCTTTTTCGTCTGCTAAAACTATATCTTTGTTAAACTCTATAGAGATTTTTTCCTCAACATCTGCTATAAAACTAACAAGTGCTAAAGAGTCCATTGCTCCGCTTCCACCATAAAGTTTTGTTTTTAAATTTGGATTTAAAAATGTCTCATTTTCAAGCTCTTCATTTAGTTCTTTTAGGGCTTCATAGATGATATTCTCAATTTTTTCTTGCATAATTTACTCCTTAAACTTGAACTCTATTTTATCTAAATACTTTTTTATACCACTCAAAACTTTTGAGTTTTTCTTTGTTTGCCAAAGCTCCTCTTTTAACCTTAGATATACGAACTCATCATCCTCGTTAAAAACCTCAAAGCCAAAGCTTTTGTTAAAACTTAGTGCTTTTTGATTGTTTTTTCTAACTACAGAGTCTATAACTTTGCTATGGTTTTTAAACAAATACTCCAAAAAAATATAGCTACCACAAGATTTAACCATCGGACTTAGCTCATCTTTAAAGTACAAACCCCAAAAAAGCTCACCATTTTTTATAAAATTAACACTTCCAGCTAGCTCATCTTTATAAAAAACTGCAAAATATCTCTTCTCTTTAGTCGTCTCTAAGCTCTTTAAAAAAGCTAGATGATTCTCTAACGATATAACCACATCATCTATCATACTTTGGCGGATATACTCTTGGTTTCTTAGTTCTAAAATATCCCTTTTTTCACTATCATCTAAAAGGGTGAAGTTTTTAAATATCAAGCTCAACACGATCCCCAAACCTATAATCTCTCTTAGCTTTTTTACCCAAAATTTCATTTAAATATTTTGGATGAAGTCCATAAAATGGTCGCACACTTTTGATATTTTCTAAACTTATAACTTCACCTTTTTTTATATCACGACTCACATAAAGGCTTCTTGCAAATCTTCGCTGTTTTGCTCTTTTTTCATTTAAACTATAATCTACTTTTCCCAATAGTTTTTCTGCATCTCTTACAGCTTTTACCATATCACCAAACTCTTGTTTATCTAAAGAGAAACCACTATCTAATCCACCTATACTTTTATCGAATATAAAGTGCTTCTCTATAACTTTTGCTCCCAAACTAACCGCCACAACAGGTGCAACAAACCCTAAAGTATGATCAGAAAATCCAACCTCAACACCAAAAGTCTCTCTCATATTTGGTATAGTTTTTAGGTTAGCTTCATCTAGTGGTGCAGGGTACTCGCTAGTGCATTTAAGCAAAATAATATCTTCATTTCCCTCACTTTTACAGATATTTACAACATCTTGTATCTCATCTATTGTTGCAATTCCAGTACTTATAATGATTGGTTTTTTCTTACTAGCAACATATCTTACAAGCTCATAATCTGTAACTTCAAAAGAGGCTATTTTGTAGGCACTTGGACTAAACTGCTCCAAAAAATCAACGGCGGTTTTATCAAAAGGTGTTGAGAAGATGTCAATATCTAAGCTTCTAGCATAATCAAAAAGCTCTTTATGCCACTCCCATGGTGTATATGCTTCTTCATATAACTCATAAAGATTTTTTCCATCCCAAAGTGTTCCACCATCTATCATAAAATCTTGGTTTTTACTATCTAGTGTGATGGCATCTGCGGTGTAAGTTTGAAGTTTTATAGCATTTGCACCTATCTCTTTGGCAGCTTTTATGGTATCAAGTGCTGTTTGCAAGCTTCCATTATGGTTTGCACTAAGTTCCGCTATTATATAAACTCCATCTTTATTTAAATCAAAATTACCTATTTTCATATTTCTCTCCAAAATTAATAAGATATTCTTCTAACTTTTTACTATCAAAATTTTTTATAATATTGTAGCCATTTTTTAAAAGATACTTATACATCTCTTTTTGATTTTTTGCTGTTTTTATAGCAATAAATGGAATATCTAAATAATAAACTTCATTTGCTGTAACACTAGGAGTAATAATAGCAAAACTACTTTGCCACATCAAATTTGCAATCTCTTTTGAGTTTATTTGAAGATTTACCCAAGATTTATTTGCACAATAATCTTTAAGTTTCTTAAGATTTTTATTTGCATTTGTAGTTACAAGATTTACTTTAAAACTACTTTTAAAAGTTTTTTCTATAGTTTTTAAGACCTTAATATTTAAGTTTTTATGATCTGCCCCACCAAGAGCTAGAAATATAGTTTTTGTTTTTTCTATGTTTCTCTCTTTTTGGTTTTTTACTTCTAAAAACTCATCTCTTAAAAGTGTGTATTTACTTCCACATCTTAGTTCACAATTTTTTGGAGTTTTATTTTTATACTTTTTTTTATCTGCATAGATATTGTGATTTAATAAAATATCGCAATAGTGCTTTTCATAAGTATCATCAAAGCTTAAAATTTTTAGCTTTTTATTCTCTTTTTTTAGTTTTTTTTCAAATTTATAATCTATTTTATAGTGGTCAATTATTAGTAAATCAATATTTAGTTTTTTTATTAGCCTATTTAACTCTTCAAAATCATTGCTTTTTAGAAGTTCTATTTTATAAGCTTCATCTTTGATTTTTTGGTTTAAATTTCCTTTTAAATCTTGTGTCGCAAACACTACATTATCATCTTTAAACTCTTTTGCCAAAACCAAACACCGCATAATATGTCCAGTTCCTATGTTGCTCGATGAATCGGCTCTGATTAGAACATTCATATTTGGCTTCTTTTGATAGCCTCGTACATAAACTCAGCCCTTTTCCAGTCCTCTAAAGTATCGATATCTTGCACCAAATACCTTGGCAAAACTATAGGGATACTATCTTTGCCAAACATTATCTCATCTGATTTTACACTCAAATTTGACCAGTAAAATTGCCCTGCATCTTGAAAAGCCTCTTCCAAATCTTGACTTCTTTTAGTAAAGTTTTCAGGCCAAAACATCTCACACCGCTCATCTTTTGTGATCTTAAAAGTTCTTTGGATAGGAAATGGCATAGATGTGCATGAAAAAGCATACTTTGCATTTGAGCTTTTTAGCTTTTCATACCCTTCTAGGAGATACTTCTCTTCCAAAAATGGTGCAGTTGCATAGATAGTGCAAATAAAATCTATCTTTTTGTTACTATTTTGCAAAAACTCTACCGCATGGTTTATCACTGCTCCCGTTCCTGTAAAATCATCACTTAGCTCAAGTGGCCTTAAAAATGGCACATCTGCTCCATACTCTTTTGCCACCTTTGCTATCTGCTCATCATCTGTAGAAACTATAACTTTAGAAAAAAGCTTTGACTTTATGGCTACTTCTATACTATAAGCGATAAGCGGTTTTCCATGAAATAGCTTAATATTTTTCTTTGGAATTCTTTTGCTTCCACCACGAGCAGGGATTATTGCTACAGAGTTAGACACCTAACACCTCAAAAAGAGTTTCTATTACATATTTCTGCTCAATTTTACTCAAACTTGCATACATAGGAAGAGAAAAACACTCCTCATAATACCTATCCATAATAGGAGTATCTTCAAATCCATATCCTAAATCTTTATAAAAAGGCTGTTTGTTTATAGGGATATAGTGGAGTTGCAAACCGATTCCGCGCTCTCTCATCTTCTCAAATAGCAGAGCTTTAGTGATAGCTAATTTTGTAAAATCAACCCTAACTACATAAAGATGATAAGATGAGTTTTTTGTAAAACTATATAGCGGTTTTATAGGGGTATTTTTAAAAGCTTTTTCGTATCTTTTAGCTATCTTGTGTCGTTTTTTTATAAACTTATCTAGCTTTTTTAACTGAGACAAACCCAAAGCACAAGCAAAATCTGCTATCCTATAGTTAAACCCTAGCTCATCCATCTCATAGTACCAAGGTGCCACTTTTGGTAGCTTAGTTATCCCATGAGATCTTAGCTTTAAAAGTTGTTCATAAATCTCTTTAGAGTTTGTACTTATCGCTCCACCCTCACCTGTTGTTATGTGTTTAACGGGGTGAAAAGAGAGTATGCTAACATCGCTAAAAGTAGAGCTTCCTGCATTTATATCGCCATACTTAGCCCCTAAAGAGTGGGCGCAATCCTCTAAAATCTTAACACCATAGGTCTCTTTTAGGTGCTTTAACTTCTCTTGATTTATAGGGTTTCCGCTAAAGTGGACAACATATATAGCTTTTATGGTTTTATCTTTTTTAAGCTCATCTTCACAGAGCTTCAAGTCGATATTTCCATCATCGGTTATATCAACAAATATAGGTGTTGCTCCCGCATATAAAATGCTATTTGAAGTTGCTACGAAGCTATTTGGAGTAGTTAGTACTTTGTCACCTTTTTTAAGTAACACTAAAGATGCAAGGTGAAGTGCGGCGGTTCCATTTGCCACAACTACAGAGTATTTTGCTTTTGTATAGGCACAAAGTGCATCTTCAAACTCTTTTACCTTTGGACCTGTTGTTAAAAAATCACTCTTTAAAACATCAACGACCGCTTTTATATCTTTTTTATCTATACTCTGTTTGCCATAAGGTATAAATCTCATATATCTTGAACCATTTTTAAAAACTGCTCATCACTTAGCCACTGAGTATTTGTCCCTGAGTTGTACTCAAAACCCTGCTCTACCGCAACCCCCATTTCACCTAAAAGGTTTTTTGAGTAATCAACATACCCAGAAAACTTGATAGTAGGTTTTATAACAAAATGGTCTTCAAACTCTAAAGTCAAATGACTATCATCAGCAGGACACATAATCTCATGAAGCTTCTCGCCCGACCTTATGCCTACTATATTGTGAGGCAAATCAGGGGCAAGTGCTTTTGCCATATCGACTATCTTCATAGATGGGATTTTTGGTATAAATATCTCCCCACCTTGCATCCGCTCAAAGTTTTTTAAAACAAACTTCACCCCATCTTCTAAAGTTATGAAAAATCTGCTCATCTTCTCATCGGTTATGGGTAGCTCTTTAGCACCTTGACTTATCAGTTTTTTAAATAGTGGCACCACCGAACCACGACTCCCAACAACATTTCCATACCTAACTACACCAAACTTTATATCTTCACTCCCTGCTAAGTTATTTGCCGCTACAAAGAGTTTATCACTAGCTAGTTTTGTGGCACCATAGAGGTTTATGGGGTTTGCTGCTTTGTCGGTTGAGAGTGCTATAGTGCGACTTACACCATTATAAAGAGCCGCTTCTATAACATTTGAGGCTCCATTTATGTTGGTTTTTATACACTCCATAGGGTTATACTCTGCTATGGGGACATGTTTTAGTGCTGCTGCATGGATGATAAAATCGACATCTTTTGTTGCTTGTTTTAGCCTATCTTTATCTCTTACATCACCTATAAAGTAGCGCATACATTTATCATTAAACTCTTGAGCCATCTCGTACTGTTTTAGCTCATCTCTGCTAAATATTATGATTTTTTTTGGCCTATAAGCACTTAGCAAAATCTGAGTATATTTTTTACCAAAACTCCCTGTACCGCCCGTTATAAGTATATTTTTACCATTAAACATATGCACCTCATTATTACCGCAAAGCGGTAATAAATATTTTATCTTTACTACCTTTAAGATATACTTACTCAAAAAAAAGAATACCTATGCAACAGATACAACAAAATGCACTAAAAACATTTGAGACAAACCTACTTTTTTTAGAAAAATACGACCATGAGCTTTTCAAAAAGATCATCGCCCTAAATTCAGCTATAGAGTTAGCTCATCATAGTGAAAAATACTCACTAGAGTATAAAGATGGCTATTTTGATGTCCTTGAGCTTAGTAGCGGTAACTTTTTGTACGGGGTAGATAGCAACAAACATGCTGAGATATCTGCCAAAAGTATCAACTACAAAAAAAACGAAAATAGTTTTGCGACATTTAACAACTTTACTTTTAATGAAAAAAGGTTAGATGAGCTAGAGAACTCCTACATAGATCAAGACCCACTAGCTGGGACATACAAACTTATGGAGTACTCAAAAAAAGTAGCAGATCAAACCACTACAAGTATGAAAAAGATATATAAGTTTATATTTTTGGGTGTTGGGCTAGGGCTTCACATAAGTAAAACCGCTAAAAGGTTAAAATCGTTTGTTTACTTTATAGTAGAAGATGATTTGGAGCTTTTTAGACTCTCACTTTTTGTTACAAACTACAAAGAGTTGAGCGACAATGGTGCTGAGATAGTTTTTAGTGTCTTTGATGATGATGATAGTTTTGTATTTAACACCAAAAAGTTTTTAAAAAAAGCCTTTATCTACAACCACTACATAAAGTTTTTTCACCTACATAGCCACTTAGATACCAAACTAAAACTTATCCAAAACACTATAGCATCGCAACTTCATCTGCTATTTGACTACTCTGCACTAGCACACAACATGATAAGGCCGCTAAATCACCTAAAACACGGTTATAAGTTTTTAGATATCTCAAAACCCTATATCGGCACAGATATAACATCAAAGCCTATCTTGTTTTTAGCAGCTGGACCATCGCTAGGTAAAAACTTAGAGTGGCTAAAACTTCATCATAACAAATTTATAGTCGTTGCACTTAGTGCTACTTTGGCAAAACTAGAGCAGATAGGGATAAGACCAGATATCATCACCCATCTTGATGGGTTTGATGTTGCGATGAAACATATTGAGAAGATAAAAGATTTCTCTTTTTTTGATGATTCACTTTTAGTAGCTGGAGCATTTACTCAACATAGATTTTTAAAAAAGTTTAAAAAAGAGAACATCTACCTTCATGAGGTAGTCACTATGTATAAAAACGACTATGCTCAGCTAACTGCATCAAATGTCGGCATAACAACCTTAGGGCTACTTCTAAGGCTAGGGGCTAAAGAGGTATTTTTACTTGGTCTTGATATGGCACTAGATCAAGATAGCGGAGCAACCCACTCAGATTTTCATAGCTACACTAAGACTTTAGAGCTAAAAACAGATAAATCAACCAGCGATGGTGTAGAGTTTAAAAGTGATGTAGTAAAAGCAAAAGGGAACTTAAGAGATGAGGTTTTTACAACCATCTATATGAAAAGCACCATAGATGAGTATGTAAATATTATGCTACAAAACCTAACAAAACATACTCAAGATCTCTTTAATCTCAGCGATGGGGTATATTTTCCACTCACAAAACCATTAGAGTTTAAAAATCTAACTATAGGTGATGATGCTATCATAGATAAACATAAGCTATCAAAATCACTCCGTAGTGTTTTTGATGCAAAATCACAAAACTACCTAAACCCCATAGAGATAATGGCACTTGAGGATAGAGTAGAGTATTGTAACCATCTACTAGATCACATAGATAAGCAAAAAAAAGTAAAACATAAAGATATAGATAGTTACCACTACGATATGGTAGGCTTTTTTAAAGAGCTTTTGAGTGAGGTGGAGAACCCTTATACACAAGACTTAGATAGAGTTACGACCCTATATATGGAGTTTGTGGGTAGTTATGTGTTTGATATCATAAACACGAAAGAGATTACAAATACTAAAGAGATGATCTCAAAACTAGACGATGCCCTCTACCCTGAGATAAAAAGAGTTGTTGAGTTTATAAAAGAGAAGTTTGAGATATTTTTGCTTGAGGTAAAATAGTAAGTCGGGAAGAACCCGACTTAGAGACTAAAACTACTGTAGTAGTCTTAGTACGTTTTGCTGAGTAGCATTTGCTTGACTCAT
>Ga0265294_10001339_pt1 | contig 33278 bp, 25 predicted proteins | sample MunlanPumphouse3_FD_192504 | JGI IMG/M metagenome (GOLD analysis project Ga0265294, IMG submission 192504) | Groundwater microbial communities from a municipal landfill in Southern Ontario, Canada - Pumphouse #3 | ecosystem: Environmental > Aquatic > Deep subsurface > Groundwater | place...
AAAGGAAACAATTGACAATTTGGAGATTAAAGAGGATTTAATTTATGTTGATGCGACGCTTGGCTATGCTGGTCACAGTAGGGAAGTCTTGAAAAGAATTAAAAAGGGGTTCTTATTCGCCTTTGATCAGGATAGCGAAGCAATCCAATATAGTGAGAAAATCTTAAGTAATATTTCAAATCAATATGAAATTGTTCATTCAAATTTTGTAAATATAAAAAAAGAATTAACAGACAGAGGTATAGCAAAAATAGACGGTATTATGTTTGATTTAGGCATATCGAGTCCTCAGCTCGATAATGAAGAGCGAGGATTTAGTTATCACCAGGATGCAAGATTAGATATGCGTATGAATAGGGAAGATAAATTATCAGCATATGAAATAGTAAATAATTATTCAGTTGAAGAATTGTTAGATATCTTCTTCAAATATGGAGAAGAAAAATATGCTAGAAGTATTGCTAAAAAGATAATTGAATATCGTACTCAAAAGCCAATCGAAACAACACTTGAATTAGTTGAAGTAATAAAGAGTGGTGTTCCAGATAAATACAAAAGAGCTGGTCATCCAGCTAGAAAAGTATTTCAAGCTATCCGCATAGAAGTAAATCATGAATTAGACATCTTAGAAAAATCTTTGGAGGATGCAATTGACTTACTAAATGAAGGTGGACGAATATGTGTTATAACTTTTCATTCATTGGAAGATAAAATCTGTAAAAGTGTATTTAAAAAGTATAGTGATGTTCCTGAAATAGTAAAAGGGCTTCCTAATATACCAGATGAATATAAACCAACTCTTAAATTAATAGGAAGATATGTTCCTAGTGATGAAGAGTTAAATATAAATAATAGAGCTAGATCGGCAACCTTAAGAGTGGCTGAGAAGATAAGAAGGAAGGATTGAACTACATGGCTAGAAAAAGAAAAATCAAATTATTAGGAATTGAAAAAGTAATGATTAAAATATGTGTTTTACTATTGCTTTTAATTCCAGCAACAGATGTCTTTGGAAAAGCCATGTTATCAGATAGTAATATAGAAGTTGAGAGGCTTAAAAAAGAAATAACTACCCAAACTAAGAAGAATCAGAGCTTGACGATGAAAGTCAACGAACTTCAATCACTTGAGAACATCCAAGCTATTGCAAGCGATCTCGGATTAGCGTACAATAGTAATAACATAAAGGTAATTGAAGAAAATTAAGAGGTGTTACAATGAAAAAAGGAAAAGATACGACAAATAGAATTAATGTAAACAAATTAATGCTTATCGTACCTTTTCTTTTCTTTTTGGTTATATCCATCCAAATGGCAAGATTATCATTATCCACAACTATTGATGGTATTAATCTAAAACAATTTGCAAATAATCGTAATACCAAGAAAGATATTTTATATGCTAATAGAGGAACAATATATTCATATAATGGTGGTATTTTAGCTCAAAACGTTGATTCATACACCGTTATAGCTTATCTTTCACCTAAAAGAAGTGAGGGCTTTAGTACTCCTAGACATGTCGTTGATAAGGAGAAAACAGCTGAAGCTTTAGAATCAATTATTAATATGGATAAAAAGGAAATTTTAAGATTATTAAACAAAGAAAATCTTTATCAAGTAGAGTTAAGACCTGGAGGGGTGGGTATTACAGAGCTTAAGAAAGAAGAAATACAAAAACTTGAATTACCAGGAATTGATTTTATTCAAACGTTTAAAAGATATTATCCTAACAATGATTTTTTAGCATATACGTTAGGCTATGTCCAAATGAATGATGATTTAAAAATAAAAGGTCAAATGGGAATTGAAAAATATTATAATAAAGAATTGAGTGGAAAAGATGGTTATTTAGAATATCAGAAAGATTTAAACGGTTATAAAATTCCTAATACTCCAGAGGTTCGTGATGAAGAAGAAGATGGTAATGATATTTACTTAACGATTGATGATAATGTTCAATTGTTTACAGAAAGAGTTGTTAAGGAATCAACTGAAAAATATGGTCCTGATTGGATGCTTATGACTGTTGTAGATGCTAAAACAGGTGCTGTTTTAGGAACTACTTCTACACCTTCATTTAATCCTAATATAAAAAACATTGAAAACTATTTAAATCCTTTGGTATCATATACTTTTGAACCAGGTTCAACAATGAAAGCTTTTACTTATATGGCAGCGATGGAGAAAGGAACCTATAAAGGTAATAATACTTTTAAGTCTGGTAAAATAGAAATTGGTGATGATACAATTTCTGATTGGAAACCAGAAGGCTGGGGTAATATTACTTATGATCAAGGTTTTGCTCTCTCATCTAATGTTGGTATTGCTAATATGGTTCACGAGTTTATAAATAGAAAAGATTTAAAAGATTATTTTATGAAATTAGGGTTTGGTAAAAAAACCGGTTTCACATTACCTAATGAACAAGCAGGAATAATCAATTTCAAATATGATGTTGAAGTTGCAAATGCAGGTTTTGGTCAAGGTATTACCGTAACACCAATCCAATTTGTTCAAGCTCTGACCGCTATCGCTAATGATGGTGTTATGCTTAAACCTTATATTGTGGAAAAAATTGTTAATCCTAACACTAATCAGATAGTGTATACTGGAGGACGTGAAGAGATTGAAACAGTCGCTTCAAAGGAAACAGTTGAAGCTATAAAAGAATTGATGTATCAAGTAGTACATGGTGATCCAAATGCTGCAACAGGTTATAATTATAAAGTTGAAGGTTATGATCTTATTGCAAAAACAGGTACTGCTCAATATGTAGATCCTAATACCGGTAGATATCAAACAGGAAAAGAAGATTATATAAGATCATTTGCGGGTATGTTTCCTAAAGATGATCCAGAAATAATAATATATGCCTTAGCAAAAAGACCTGATTATGGAGCTTCAACAGCAGTTGCGTCAGCTGTAAAAAAATTGGTTGTTGATGTAGCAAAATATTATAATATTAAACAAGATGTAGAAATAGTGGAAACAAGTGATTCAAGCTATGTTGTACCTAATTTCATCAATAATAACACAATAGTAATGGACTCCATCGATCACCAAAATATAGTGATTGGTGATGGCGATAAGATTATAAATCAATATCCTAAAGCTAATGAGATTATAAATGATGGTGATACTATCTTTGTTTTAACTAATAGCAAAGACATAATCTTACCTAAAATGACGATGTGGTCTAGTAGAGAAGTAAATACTTATTGTAGCTTAATTAATATAAAGTGTAATATAGAAGGATATGGTTATGTTTATAGCCAAGATATATCAGAAGGAACTAGTATTACAAAGATAGAGGAGTTAAACTTAAAACTTAAACGTACAAGTTCTAAAGTAGAATTATAAATAAAAAGTATTAGAGATGGTGGTAGTATTAAAAAGATATATATCGTATTAACTCAAACAGGAACAATATTATCTACTGTTATTAAATATTATTCAGGGAAAGAATATAATCATGTATCTATTTCCCTAGATAAAGATTTAAAGGAATTATATTCCTTTGGTAGATTAAATCCATATAATGCCTTTTCAGGAGGCTTTGTCCATGAAGGAATAAATATTGGAACATTTAAACGTTTTAAAGATACTAAATCAAAAATTTATGTTTTAAATGTTACTGATCAACAATATCAAGATTTAAAAGAAAATATTAATTACATGATAGATAATAAAAACAAATATAAATTTAATAGAACGGGTCTTGTTTTAGCTGGAATTAACCGACATAGCAATGCTACTAACAAATTTTATTGTTCAGGTTTTGTAAAATATATTCTAGATAAATCAGATATTGATGTCAGTGCTTTACCAAAGATAACTCATCCAGAGGATTTTGAACTTTTAGAGGGATTAACAAATATATATATAGGTTATTTAAGAAATTATAATTATATTGAACAACAAGAGATAGAGATATAGACTATCTCTTTTTTTTCTTGCATATTATTCATTAATTATGTATAATAACCACTACATTTTAAATTTTGGAAAGTGGGGGTTACATGAATCGTGAAAAAGAGAGGAAATATAATTTTTTCGGTCATTTAAGTGAAAAAGAGACATTAGAATATTTTAGACTATATAATAGTGGTAGTTAAGAAGCATTTAAAAGGTTGGTAGACCATAATTTATGATTTGTTGTTTATATTTCATCTCGATTTAAACATGAAAATATAGAATTAGAGAATATCATTGGATCAGGTAGTGTAGGTTTAGTAAAAGCTATAAAGACATTTGATGTGTCTAAAGGGTATAAATTTTCAAGTTATGCTGGAAGGTATATTGAAAATGAAATATTAATGAGTTTTAGATCTTATAAGAAATCAGCCAATATGGATGTTAGCTTGGATGAAGATATATTAAAAACATCAGAGGGTGGAACAGTCAAATTATTTGATGTAATTCCTGATAACGGTCCTTTAGCTGATTATGCTAATGAATATGAAGAAACGTGTAATGAATTAGAAGAAGCAATAGAACAACTTGATGAGATAGAGAAAGAAGTTATAAATGGAACATATGGTCTTAATGGTAGTACTCTATTGATGCAAAAGGAATTAGCTGTTAAATTAGGAATTACACAACCTACTGTTTCTAGAATTCTAAGAAGAGTATGTCTTAAAACGAAAAAATATATCTCTTTAAAATATATCGATAATGTTGGTTCAAAGAATAAAATTAAGAGACCTGAAAAAATTAAGATAGAAATACCAAAAAACATTAAAAGATTTAAATATTTTGATAGGATTAAATTGCATATTTAATCCTATTTTTATTTATTTCTTCATATAAATTATTGAGGTGGACATTCATGTTTTATAAAACTATTCATGCTCGTATTAAAATTATTATTATAGGTTGTATTATTCTGTTAGCGTTAATTATTATAAGAGTTTTTTTTATTCAATTAATAGAATACAAGGATTTAAATAAATTAGCGAATGATTTATGGAATCGTAATCTTCCTATTGAAGCTGATAGAGGGCTTATCTATGATCGTAATGGGGTTGTTTTAGCTGATAATGTTACGACAACTAGTTTAGTTTTTGTTCCTAATCAAATTAAGGACAAGGCGGCTGTTAGTACGGCTTTAAGTGAAATATTAAATGTCTCTTATGATGAAATGTATAAACACGTTGCTAAAAAAACTTCGATCGAAAGAGTCCATCCTGAGGGTAGAAGATTAAACTATGAGATTTCTGATAAAATTAATAGTTTAAATTTTGATGGCGTTTATTTATTGAAGGAAGCTAAAAGAAATTATGTTTATGATGATTATTTATCCCATGTTGTTGGCTTTGTTGGTATTGATAATCAGGGGTTAAGTGGTTTAGAATTACAATATGATAAATATTTAAAAGGGGAGAATGGTTCAATTAAATATTATTCTGATGCAAAAGGACAACGTCTTAAAATGGCAGAGATATATGAAGAACCACAAAGTGGTATTAATATGATGTTGACGATCGATCATAATATTCAAGCCTCGGTAGAAAGAGAGTTAGACAATATTGAAGCTAAGTATAATCCTGATAGTGCCCTAGCTATTGTAATGGATCCAAATAATGGGGAAATACTGGCAATGTCATCTCGTCCAAATTTCTCGCCTTCTAACTATCAAGATTACACGATTGAAGAAATTAACCGTAATTTACCAATTTGGTCTACGTATGAACCGGGTTCTACTTTCAAGATAATCACAATTTCGTCATCCCTCCAAGAGGGAACGGTAGATTTAGATAAAGATACTTTCTATGATCCTGGCTATGTTAGAGTTGAAAATGCTAGGATTAGATGTTGGAAGGCAGGCGGCCATGGTGCTCAGACATTTTTACAAGTTGTTGAAAATTCTTGTAACCCAGGTTTTGTAGAGTTAGGTAGACGACTTGGTAAAGAAAGATTATATAAATATATTCATAATTTTGGTTTTGGTAAAAAAACTGGAATTGATTTAAATGGTGAAGGTAGCGGAATACTCTTTTCCTTAGATAAAGTTGGCCCTGTTGAATTAGCGACAACTTCTTTTGGTCAAGGTGTTTCAGTTACTCCTATTCAACAAGTAACAGCCGTAGCAGCAGCAATAAATGGCGGTTATTTATATCAACCTTATATTGTAAAAAGATTGCTTGAGCCTGAGACAAATACTGTTGTTCAAGAAAATAATAAGAAGATGGTTAGGCAGGTAATAGATGAAACTACAAGTATGAAAGTTAGATATGCTTTGGAGAGTGTTGTTAGTAATGGAACAGGCCGTACAGCCTATATAGAAGGTTATAGGGTTGGTGGTAAAACAGGAACTGCTCAAAAAGTAAATAATGGTAGATATATGGTAGGAAATTATATCGTTTCATTTATTGGTTTTTTACCAGCTGATGATCCTGAAGTTTTAGTTTATGTTGCGGTTGATTATCCAAAAGGAGTAACTCAATATGGTGGAACAGTTGCAGGTCCTATAGTTAAATCAATTATGAATGATGCTATTAATGCCTTAGATATTAAAAGGAGAGAAAATGGAAGTGAAATGAGATATAACTGGTACGATAAAAAGTATTATATGGTACCTGATGTGGTAGGGCTTGAAAAAGTAGAGGCTATTAAACAACTTAAAAATTTCCAAATTGAATATAGTGGAAGTGGTAAGAAAATATTAGAACAGTCTCCTTCAGGGGGTACTAAGATAATAGAGGGAGAGAAAGTGAGGTTATATCTAGGTGATTAGAACTAATTCTAAAGAAATTATACAAGGTGATATTTTTATCGCTATAAAAGGTGCTAAATATGACGGTCATAATTATGTAAATGAAGCTATTGAAAGGGGAGCTATTAAGGTTATTGTTGAACATGGTTCTTATGATGTAAAAACTACAGTTGTAGATGATACTAAACAGTATCTTGTTGATTATGTAAAAGAATATTATTTACCACGTATTAAAGATCTTAAACTTATTGGCGTTACAGGAACAAATGGTAAAACAACGAGTTGTTTTCTTATCTATCAAATGTTAAATAAACTAAATATCCCTTGTGCTTATATTGGTACAATTGGTTTTTATATGAAAGATGATATTAGAGTGTTAGAAAATACAACCCCAGATATTTTATCTTTATATCAAATGTTAGATGAATGTAAGGAAAATGGAATTAAATATGTGGCTTTGGAAGTCAGTAGTCATGCTCTAGCTTTTAACCGGATTGATGGTTTGACATTTGACTATGCCATCTATTCTAACTTAACAGAGGAACATCTTGATTTTCATAAAACGATGGAAGATTATGCACATACAAAACAAAAATTGTTTCACTTATTAAAAAGTATAGGTAAAAGTATTATTAATGAAGATGATGATTATGCTAAAGATATGAAAGTTAATAATTATCTCACTTATGGTTTTAACAAGAGTGACTATCAGATATTAAAATCTATTGTTGAGAACGATAATACGACCTTTTCTTTCAGATATAATAATAATAAACATACTGTTAAAAGTCCTTTATTAGGTAGACATAATATTTACAATCTGTTGACGATGATAATAGTGTTACATGAAGAAGGAATATCATTTTCTGAAATAATAAACAAAATCCCGATACTAAAAGCACCAGCAGGACGTATGGATACTGTTTTTTATAATGATAACAAAATAATTGTTGATTATGCACATACACCAGATGCTGTTTTTAACATATTAAACGCAGTAAAAGAATTCTCAAATGGTCGAATATATAGTATAATTGGTTGTGGAGGCAATCGTGATAAAACGAAGAGGCCTAAAATGACATTTTATGCACTTGCAATGTGCGATAAAGTAATAATTACTAATGATAATCCTAGATTTGAAAATCCTGATGAAATAATTAAAGATATGCTTCATAATAATATAAAAGATAATTATGAAATTATTCCAAATAGGGAAGAAGCTATAAGTAGAGGTATTGAATTACTTACTAAGGATGATATCTTGGTTATTTTAGGTAAAGGTCATGAAAATTATCAGATTATTAATGATCAAAGGCTTTATCATAATGATAAAGAATACGTCTTAAAGATATGTAGAGGGTGATATTATGTTAATACTTGCTAAAGCTGTTTTGGCACTTATGATTGGTTTTTTATTAGCAGCATTTTTAGGTCTTATTTTAATTCCATTATTAAAGAGGATGAATATAGGTCAGAGAGTAAGTATTTATTTAGCTGATTCCCATAAAGGGAAATCAGGCATTCCAACAATGGGTGGATTAATTTTTATTTTATCTACGCTTATTACAATAACTGTTTTATTTGCTATGGGGAAACTTAATTTTAGTTATAACTTACTGATAGTTATATTTGTTTTTGTAAGTTATGCTGCGATTGGTTTTATAGATGATTATTTAAGTATAAAGCGAAATAATAATGTAGGCTTAACCGAGATTCAAAAATTATTATTACAAGTTATTGTAGCTTTGGTTTTCTTCTTTCTTTATATGAAGGGTGGGGGAGATGCTGTCCTTGAAATATATACTTTAAATATTAAAATTGATATGGGTTTTATGTATGGTTTCTTTATATTGTTTATGCTAGTTGGATCGTCCAATGCAGTAAATATAACGGATGGTTTAGACGGTCTTGCAGCAGGTTTATCAGCGATAGCATTCTTAGCCTTTGGACTTATTTCTTGGGGTGCAGGATGGACAGTTGGTTATGAAGAAATAGCTATCCTATGTTTTATCTTAGTAGGTTCCTTGTTAGGCTTTCTAATATATAATTCCCATCCTGCTAAAGTATTTATGGGTGATACAGGATCACTCGCACTTGGAGCTACTTTGGCAACGATAGCAATTCTTACAGACCATGAACTTACATTGATAGGTGTTGCCGGTGTCTTTGTAATTGAAACAGTAACTGCAATTATCCAAATAGTATCGGTTCAATTAACTGGAAAAAAAGTGTTTTTAATGACACCGCTCCATCATCATTTTGAAAAACTTGGCTGGCATGAAGCAGATATTGTTAAATTGTTTTGGGTTGTAGGATTTATTTTAGGAATGGCTGGTATTGCATTTGGGGTGTGGATATAGTGAGAAAATTTGATCTACTGTTGTTTATATCCATCATCATTATTTGTTTGTTAGGGGTTCTCATGATTTATTCTTCGTCCACTATATGGGCAGAATATAAGTTTGGTGATCCTTTAAAATATTTTAAAGCTCAGAGTGTATTCTTTTTAGTAGGTCTTATTCTAATGGTTATAGTATCAAAAATACCCTATAAGTATTATTCAGATAAAGCAAACATTATACTAATTGTTTGCTTTTTTCTTTTAGTGCTTGTCCTTATACCTGGAATAGGTATCATTAGAAATGGTAGTCGTAGTTGGTTTGGAATTGGAAGTTTGGGTATTCAACCTAGTGAATTTGTTAAATTAGGCTTGATAATGTTTACAGCTAAATATTTGTCTAAGAATATGAAGGAAATAAAGACTGTTAAAAAAGGGGTCTTTCCCATCTTATTTGTTACGGCCATAATCTTCGGTGTCATAATGTTACAACCAGACTTTGGAACAGGAGTCATTATAGTTATGTCTGTAATTGGTTTGTTATTTATTTCGGGTGTTGAAATGTCTTTCTTTAATAAATTAGCTATTCTAGGACTTGGTGGAATAGTTGCTTTGATTGCCTCAGCACCATATAGAATTGAACGGATATTGTCTTTTTTAGATCCTTGGCAGGATCCGTTAGGAAGTGGTTTTCAAACAATTCAATCTTTGTTTTCGATTGGTCCGGGTGGACTCCTCGGTATGGGATTAGGTAATTCTATTCAAAAACATTTTTATCTACCCGAACCACAAACAGACTTTATTTTTGCTATTATAACAGAAGAATTAGGTTTTTTAGGAGCTTTACTTGTATGTAGTTTATTTCTCATTATAATGGTAAGAGGCTTTAAAATAGCGATGAATACAAATGATTTATTTGGTAAGTATTTAGCTTTTGGTATAACATTTCAAATAGCTTTTCAGGCAATCTTAAATTTAATGGTTGTAGTAGGATTAATACCTGTTACAGGAGTAACTTTACCATTCTTAAGTTATGGTGGATCATCTCTTTTGATTACCATGATAAGTGTGGGGATTTTGCTAAATATAAGTAGGTATCAAGAGGAAAGGTTGAGGTGATTATTGTTTTCTTTAAGGTTGCACATTTTCAATTAATAGGTAAAAACTAATTACAGTATTTAGATATTTTGCTAGGTAGAAATTCTGTTTTTGTTTAGGCCTAGTATCAAAAAATCTAAGATAGTAATTCGACTTTTCTATATACATTTTATATGATGTATATGAAAAGGGGATTATGATTATATGATGAATAATGAGTTTGCTAACTATAGTGAAAGTACTTTTGATAGTATTAAACATATTGATAATTATGGCAATGAATATTGGGAGGCGAGAGAACTACAAATAGTTTTAGAGTATAAGGAGTGGAGATTTTTTGAAAAGGTAATAAACAAAGCCGAGATTGCCTGTTTTAATAGTGGAGGAGAGGTTAATAACCATTTTGGAGTTAACTCCAAAATGGTGCAAACTGGAGATTCTATTAGAAAAATTATTGATTATAAATTATCTCGTTATGCTTGCTACTTGATAGTACAAAATGGCAATCCCAAAAATAAAGTTATAGGTCTTGGTCAGACCTACTTTGCAGTGCAAACTAGAAAAATGGAATTAACTGAAGAAGAATATGAAAAATTATCAGAAGATGAAAAGAGATTGTACCGCCGTAAACAAATTAAAGACGGCAATTATCTTCTGAATAAAGTAGCGTCAAAATCAGGCGCCAAGAATTTTGATAAATTTCATAACTCGGGTTATAGAGGGTTATATAATAGTGAAAATGCAGGTGCCATTGCAAAAAGAAAAGGATTAAGATATAGAGAAGACATTCTAGATAATATGGGTAGTGATGAGTTAATTGCTAATTCATTTAGAATATCACAAACAGAACAAAGTCTTCGGAACAATAATATAAATAAAGAATCAGAGGCAAACAATCCACATTTCAGAATAGGTAAAAATATCAGAGAAGTAATAAAGAAAAATGGTGGAACAATGCCCGAAAATTTACCAACCCCTGATTGGAGTTTAAAAGAACTTGAGAAAGAACAAAAAAGAAAAGTTGGTACTTTATAAATATTTTTAATATGTAATAAAATATAGTATAATTAATGTGGAGTTGATATTATGAAAATTGCAATATTTAGTGACATACATGGGAATTATCAAGCTTTAGAGGCTATTTTAAATGATATTAAAGGCGCAGGATATGATGAAATAATTTATCTAGGTGACGCTATAGCTATTGGACCTGATAATAAGAAATGTTTAGAGTTATTAAAAAATAGTAACGTTAATTATCTTTTAGGGAATCACGAATTGTATTTTTTAAATGGTGTAGAACTAGATAATGCTTTGGAACCAAATGAGGTTGTCCATCAAAAATGGGTTGCATCACAACTTGACCAAAGTGATAGAGAATTCTTAAGAAAATGTTCGCTTGATTATACACTAGAAATATATGATAAAAAAATTAAATTTTCTCATTTTTTATTAAGTGGGGATAGTGAAATACATCCATTTGTAGAGCTTTTCAAATTACTAAAGAAAGATACTTGGTTTAAATATAGTAAAGATTATGAATATTATTTTGTTGGTCATGAACACAACAGTTATATGTATGATGAGTATTTAGAAAAAAATAATATTGTAAGTAATCTAATACTTGTTGGTAGCTCTGGTTGTATAAAAGAAAATCAGACTTATTACATTGGGTTAGAAGTAGATCAAGAATCAATATCATTTAGTAGACATAGTTTAAGTTATGATAGAGGAACTTTTATTGAAACGATAAATGGTGTGGATTATCCAGAAAAAGATTTTATGTCGAAAACTTTTTTTGGAATAAGCGAAGAGTAAAACAAATAATAAAGGACATATATTATGTCCTTTATTATTTAGTGCTATCTTTTTCTTTAAAATTAATTCCAATCATACTACCAATGGTGGAAGCACCCATAATAATAAAGTGATAAATAATGGTATTATAGGATAATCCTAATTTAAATATTAATGTTAATAAGAAAAATATTACAATAATGATACCTGAAAATTTAAGCCCTTCTAACCATCCATGTTGTAGAGCTGAGTTACCAACAATATAGCCACCAACACCAACTGATAATATAACAATTAGTAATTTTGTAATATCAACAACTTTATCTCCTAACAAATTAAAGTAATGGAAAATAGTTAGGATTAAAATTAGTCCTAAAATGCTAATGCTCATATAAGCTAAAGCTTTTAAATATATTTTCAATTTAATCACCTAACAAATTATATTCATTTGTATAAAAATATATAACTTAGCTCATAATTTAATAGGTGATTAATTTGAATATTTTAATGGTTTTGTTAGAATTAGTAGCTATATATATTTTGATAATTATTGTTTTTAGGTTTATGGGTAAAAGAAAAATCAGTGATCTTAGTATAACAGACCTTATTGTTTTTCTTATTTTATCAAACATTATAAGTATAAGTAATCAAATTAATAATGAATCATTTACTTATATAGCTATAACAATATTTTTTTTGGTAGGCTTACAATTTCTATTGACTTATATACACCCTCGGTTACCAACTTTTAAATATATGTTTGAAAGTATCCCTACAACAATTATCTCCAAAGGAAAATTAAATTATAGAGAAATGATTAATAGACGATATAAACTTGAGGACTTATTAGAGGAGCTTAAGCAACGTAATATTAATAGTGTTGAAACGGTTGAATATGCTTTTTTAGATAATCGTGGTGAATTATCAACATTTGGATATAATAAAAAAGACAGTGATATTCCTTTACCAATTATTTTGGATGGAATGGTTCAATATCCATCTTTAAAACTTTTACATAAAGATGATAAATGGATAGACAAAATAATTAAAAGTGAAAATGTAACTTTAAATAACATTTTTTATGCTTTTTATCAAAGTGGAAGATTATATATTATTAAAAATGAGCAATAATGAGTATTTAAAGAAAATAGTTGTAATAAATCTGAATTTATGTTAAACTAGCGCAGTTGTATGAAATTATATTTCAACACGGAAATGAGAGTATGTATGAATAATAAAAAATTTAGTGATATGCCAATATCAGAAAATGTGAAGAGAGCTTTAGCTGAAAAAGGTTATGAAGAAGCTACAGCAATCCAAACAAAAGCTATAGAACCTATTTTAAACGGTGAAGATGTCTTAGGTCTAGCTCAAACGGGGACAGGTAAAACAATAGCGTTTGCAATCCCCATTATAGAAAAAATAGATGTTGAGGATTATAATATCCAAACACTTATTTTATCACCAACAAGAGAATTAGCCCTTCAAACATGTGAAGAAATAACATCTTTACTTAAGTTTAAAGAAGGTATCAGAGTAGCTCCTATATATGGTGGTCAACAAATAGAAAAGCAAATTTTCCTATTAAAGAAAAAACCACAAATTATTGTTGGAACTCCAGGACGTATTTTAGACCATATTAGAAGAAGAACTATCAAATTGAACAATATTAAAGCTATTGTTTTAGATGAAGCTGATGAAATGCTTAATATGGGTTTTAGAGAAGATTTAAATACCATTTTAGGAAAAGCAAGTGAAGATAGACAAACTATTTTGTTCTCAGCGACGATGTCTAAGGAAATTAAACGTATAGCTGAATCTTACCAAAATAATCCTCTTCAAATTGAAATAAAACATGAAACGTTAACTGTTTCTAATATTAAACAATACTATATAGAAATAAACGATAGTAAAAAAACAGAATTATTAGATCGTCTTATTAGTAGTATGGATTTAAAATTAGGGTTAATCTTTTGTAACACTAAAAAGAGAGTTGATGAATTAACAAGCGCTATGCAAATGCGTGGTTATTCAGTTGAAGCTCTTCATGGTGATATGAGACAAAGTGCTCGTGATAATGTATTAAATAAATTTAAACATAACAAGTTACAATTATTAATAGCTACCGACGTAGCAGCTCGTGGTATTGATGTAAACAATATTGAAGTTGTGTTTAATTACGATGTACCTATTGATGATGAATATTATGTTCACCGTATTGGTAGAACAGGTAGAGCAGGCAAAGAGGGTATTTCAATTACCTTTATTACAGCTAGAGAATATGGCAAAATAAAGTATATTGAAAAATACACAAAAGCTAAAATGGAAAAATTTATTATTCCTACAGTTGATCATATTATTGAGACAAAGGTAAAAAGATTATTATCTGGTGTTGAAGCTAATAAAACTAGTGAATATTCTAAATATATTAATGATTATTTAGATGCTAATACAGATCTAACTATATCTGATATAGCTTATTATTTATTAGAACAACAAATGGGTGATGTAAATAAAGAAGAGATTGATACAAGTACTTCTAATACAGTAAGAATGTTTATTAATTTAGGAAAAATGGATAATTTAAATAAAAGTGGTTTAGAAAATTTCATTATTGAGAATGCAGAAGTAACAAGAAATGATATTGAAAACATCGAATTATTTGATAAATTCTCATTCTTTAATGTTCCGATGGAGAAAAGCCAAATCTTATTAAATAGTATTGGCGGTGTTGTATATAATAATCGTAAAGTAGCGATTGAAATGTCAAGTGGTAGACCTAAGAAACAAAATAATCGTGGTTCTAGGGATTCTGGTAAAAGAAAGAGTAATTATAGTAGTAAAAGAAATTATGCTTCAAAGGATGACAATAGAAAGAATTTTATTCCAAGGGATAAAAAAAGCTCGAATTATAGGGGAAAGAGAAAATAAAAATATATACAAAAAATATATAATTATGTTATACTTATTATGATAAGAAAGTGAGGAAAGAATTATGGAAAAAGAAGTTAAATTAGCAGTATTAGTTGACGAAGATGGAGTCGAATACGAATTAGAAATAGTTAAAGAATTTGATTATAAAGATAAGAAATATGCGGTTCTATATGAAGGCAATTGTTCTTGTGATGAGGAATGTTGCTGCGAGGAAGATGATGAAGACGAAGAACACGATTGTGAAGAAAATGATAATGACGATTGTGAATGTGGAAGTGATTGTGATTGCCACGAAGATGATGAAGAATGTGATGGACATATTTATGTATTTGAAGTTGTTCGTGATGAAGAAGGCAAAGAAGTTTACAATGAAGTTGATCCAGGTCTGATGGAAGAATTAATTCCTATTGTTGAAAAAGAACTATATCCAACAGAAGAATAATATGTCAACTTTATTTGATGAATTATATAATCAGAGAAATGATGAAAAAGCTGTATTTTTAAGTAGATTTTTTAAAACTGCAATAGGAGAATATGGTTATGGTGATAAGTTTTTAGGTATTACTGTTCCGATCCAAAGAAATATAGTTATAAAACATTATAAAAATATAACCTTAGAAGAGATAGAAAGCCTACTACATAGCGAGTTTCATGAAGTGAGGTTGTCTTCTCTTCTTCTTTTAACTTATAAAATTAAGGAAAGTAATGTTCAAGAACAAGGGAAAATTGTAAAACTATACCTGAAAAATACTAAGTATGTTAATAATTGGGATTTAGTTGATTCTTCAGCTTCATATATATTAGGTTACTATTTATATGAAAATAATTTAGATAAAACAATTATCTATGATTTAGCTGTTAGTCAAGACTTATGGGAGCAGAGAATAGCTATCATTTCAACCCATTATTTTATAAAAAAGAATATGTTTGATGATACCATAAATATCTCTAAGATTTTACTTGATAGTAAGGAGGATCTTATTCATAAAGCTGTAGGTTGGATGCTAAGGGAAGTTGGTAAAAAAGATCGTACTATTTTATATAACTTTCTTATGGATTATCATAAAACTATGCCTAGAACAATGTTGAGATATGCAATTGAGCATTTTTCTAAAGATGAAAGGGAAATGTTTTTAAAGAGCTAAGGCTCTTTTTTTGTTTTTCTTTAAATTAAATAATGCGTAAATGATGTACGATAATTTTTTTGACTTAAAAATATATATGTGTTACTATTAGTTAAATAATAGTATAGCAGGAGTGGTGTTTGAATGAAAAAAGGTTTTACTTTAATCGAGTTATTGGCTGTTATAATAATACTTGCAATAATTTTAGTAATAGCAGTCCCTGGTATATCAGGAATCATAGAATCAACTAAGAAAGTAGCATTTGAAGATCAAGTGAAATTAGTACAACGAGCTGCTGTGTTAAAATATGATATGAATCCAAGTTATGATTTTAGTATAGTCAACAAATCAAACATAAAACATGAATTGGATATTGATGTTTCAACTTTTGATGCAGTAGGAATAGAAGTAAATAATGATAAAGTTACCACAACAATCATAAAGGATGGAATAACTATAACTTCAAGTAACAACCCAGTTATTAACAATGCAAAAGTTTATGGTCTATCGTGGGATGGAAATATTACATTCACAAGAACTGATGATGCAACACCTTTAACAACAGTTCAAGTTGGTGTTGGAAATGAAGAGGTAACAAATAACTTTGATACTGCTGAAATATATTCGGAAATAGTTGAAGAGACTGATGAATATGGCAATCAATTTATCAAAATACCAAAATTTTATATTAAGAAAACAGTAAAAGACAATGCATGGACATGGCAAATATCTAAAAATCAAAAAGATGCCGACTATTATTTACCGGCATGTTTTGTAGATGAAGAGATAGGTAAAATACTTCCGTATGTATTGGTAGGTAAATATAACGCCTCATTAAATGCAGGTAAACTAGAATCTAAAACAGGCGAAGTTCCGCTAGTAAGTCAAAACATTACAACTTTTAGAAATTATGCACAAGCAAATGGTTCGGGTTATCAAATACTTGATGTACATGTTGTAGATATACTTCAAACATTATTCTATATTGAGTTTGCAACACTAGATAGCCAAAGTGTAATGAAAGGCTTTACATCAGGCCAATTTAAAGCAGCGCATACTATATCGTCAATAAATGGCACAACATTAACGTTGCCAACAGGAGTGGCAGCGAACTACAAAATAGGTCAAATGATAGATATAGGAACTAGTCTGGGTAATAGAAAAATAGCAAAAAATCTCCGTATAATAGGAGTTTCTAACGATACTATAACTTATGAAATTGTTTCAAATGTAAGCGAACTAGGTGTTGATCCAATTGCGACAACTAATATCGTATACAATGTAAGTTATTTAACGGGAACAACTGATGGTGTAACAGCTAAATCAGGCTCATTAATATCTAATAATGATGGTAAATATGCAATGAAGTATCGTGGAATAGAAAATTTCTACGGAAACTTATGGCAATTCGTGGACGGAATTAATATTAAAGCAGATAATCAAGCGTATGTATCAAGAAATGCAACCGCATATGATTCATATACATATGCTGGTGATTATGTTAAAGTGGGCTATGTAAATGCTAATACCAATGGATATGTATTAACGATGGGATATGATAAAAATAATCCGTTTATCCAATTACCAACTACTGTAGGTTCAGGTCAATATAATGATTATTACTACCAAGCATCTGGTAATCGAATTGCGGTTCTCGGTGGTCGCTGGGATCGTGGAGCTATTGCGGGCGCCTCGTCCTGGCACCTCTATGATGGGGTTGCTGATACTTTTCGCATCATTATCGGGTCGCGTCTCCTTAAAACACCTTTTTAGGGGGTGATGGGGGATTTTCCCCCACGCCAAGAGTAAGGGAGTTTATGACCACAGTGATTGGTATTCTTCCTGCGTAAAGCAGAAATTACAATTTGTGAAAATAAGTATATTAAAATATTAATATAAAAGGGTTTTAAAGTGCATGCTGGCCTGTGTGCTGTATAGTTTGCGCTTCTCGGTAGTAACTGGAATAATGGAACTAATGCAGGTTCCTCGTACTGGAACCTCAATAATGGGGCAACTAATACTAACATCACTATCGGGTCGCGTCACCTTATTAACAAATTAAATTAAAATATTAAAAAGTGAGGCAGTTAGTTTTAAAGATGCGAGCGGTATAATCTCATATTATGGTTGGATTAAACATAGTAATTCATATAAGTTTTATATTGAAAGAATAAAACCATACGCAAGAATTAAAGATATGAAAAAGCTAATAAGCAATTATGCTAAAGAGCAAAATAAGAAATTAATATAGTTTGCAGGTAGAATTTATATATAACATATAATAATTCTGTAGTATATGTTCCAATCAAATTTAAAGTTGCATTTAATGGAGCAGGATTATAAAATTGCTAAACGACTCATTCGAGCCGTTTTTTATTTTTTCAATTAAATATACATGTTATAATAGTATTGGTGATAAGCATGGATATAATGAATTTAATAGGTGATAAAACAATACTTATTATGCCTAATGAAATAAAGATAAAAGTATTAAAGAATAACAAGAAACTAATAAGTATTAAAACGCTTACTAAAAAAGAATTAGCTAAAAAGATATTCTTTGATTATGATGAGAAAACTCTTTTTTATATGATTAATAAATATAATTTAAAAGTTGATGTTGCAGTAATGTACTTAAAAAACATGTACTATATTGAAGATGAAGAATATGACTCAAATAAATTAAATGAGTTAGTAAAAATGAAAAAAGATCTAGAAAATCATAATCTCATTATCAAAAATAAATTTTTAATAGAAAGTTTAAAAGATTCAAATGTAATTGTTTATGGTTACGATTATATTGATTCTTTCTTTAAAAAAATGTTAGATATTATATCTAAATATGCTACGGTAAAAATTATTGATAATAAAGAATTAAAAAGTAATGATATTAAAATATATGAATTTAACAATCTTGAAGAAGAAGTTAATTTTATAGCAAACTCTATTTGTAAATTAATCCAAGATGGTATCAATATAAATAACATTAAATTAGGAAATATAACAGAAGAGTATTTTATTCCTATCAAAAAGATATTTTCTTTTTATAATATTCCAATTAATTTGGATGATAATTATAATCTATATGGTACTAAAATAGCACAAGTATTCATTGAAGAATTTAAAATTACTAATAGTTTAGATGAAAGTTTAAATAAACTTACCAAGATATATAACATGAATGATTCAAATAACGCTTTAATTTATAATATGGTAGTAAATATATGTAATAAATATATCTGGTATAACAAGGATATTGATAATATTATAAAGCTTATTATAAATGATTTTAAAAATACAAAGATTAATAATCCAAAAGTAACTAACGCTGTTGAAGTTATTGATTTAAAAAATAATATAATAGAAGATAACAATTATGTTTTCCTTATGAATTTTAATCAGGGTTCAATGCCAATTATTCATAAGAATGAAGATTATATAACTGATGATTTAGCAAGTGCTCTAGGTCTTGAGACTACAAGCGAAAAGAATGAAAGAGAAATTGAGGTATGTTTAAATATCGTTAAGCGTTTATCAAACGTTATTATTACATATAAATTAAAAACAAAAGATCAAGAGTATTATCCATCGAGTTTGATTAATTATCTTAATGTTTCTGTTATAAAGAACTTCAAACCAAATGTGAATATATCTTATTCTAGTATTCAAGATGAAATAGCATTATCTAAAAAACTAGATAAATTAGTTAAGTATGATGAATTAGAAAGTGATATTGACGTGTTGTATTATAACTATCCAAACATACTATATAAAACGTATGACAATAGCTTTAGAGGTCTTAATAATAGTAATTTATTAGAATATTTAAAACCTAAATTAAGATTATCTTATTCTGCCATAGATGATTATTTTAAATGTGCTTTTAAATATTACATAAATTATGTTATGAAGTTAAGGGATAGGGAAGAAAAATTTCATCTAACGATAGGTAATTTATTTCATTATGTTTTATCTCAAGCTTTTACTGATAACTTTGATTTTGGTGCATCTTGGAATGAAGCACTTAAAGGGAAAGAATTAAGTGCTAAAGAATCATTTTTCTTAACTAAATTACGTACTGAATTAAAATTTGTGATTGATGTAATTAATTCTCAAAATAAATTATCAATGCTTGATAAAGCTTTATATGAGGAAAGAATATATATAAATCTTCCTCATAAGATTGATGTTACTTTCAGTGGTGTTATAGACAAAATAATGTATAAGGAAGAAGATAATACCTTAATATCGCTTGTTGATTATAAGACCGGTAATACTGATATTAATCTAGATAGTGTTATTCATGGTCTTAATATGCAATTGCCCGTTTATCTTTATTTAGTTAAGAATAGTCATAAATTTAACAACCCAAAATTTATAGGTTTTTATTTGCAAGAAATATTACATAATGAAATATATAAGGATTCTAAAAAAGATTATGAAACAATTAAAAGTGATGCCTTAAGATTGAAAGGTTATACAATTGATCAAGAAGAGTTAATATCTAAGTTTGATAGCAGTTATCTTGATAGTCGTGTTATTAAGAGTATGAAAGTTGGAAATAATGGTTTTTATCAATATAGTAAAGTATTAAACACCAATCAAATTGATAATCTAATTGAGCTTGTTAGTCACAAAATAGATGAAGGTGTAACTAATATCTTAGATGGTAAATTTGATATTAATCCTAAATCTTTAAATGGTAAAAATTTAGCTTGTGAGTTTTGTGAATTACGTGATATGTGTTATATGAAAGATAATGACATTACCATCTTAAAAGAGCAGAAATACAGCGACTTTCTAGGAGGTACCGATAATGAGTAGGAATTGGACTAAAGAACAATTAGACGCAATAGAAAAGAGTGGTACAAACATTATAGTTAGTGCTGGTGCTGGTAGTGGTAAAACAGCTGTTTTAACTGAACGTGTTGTTAGAAAATTAAAACATGGGGTTGGTATTGACTCGCTATTGGTTCTGACATTTACTAAGGCAGCTGCTCATGAAATGAAAGAACGAATTAGAGAGGAATTAAAAAATGATATTTCTTTAAAAAAACAATTATCATTACTAGATGCATCTTACATCACAACCTTTGACAGCTTTGCTCTCTCTGTTGTTAAAAAATATCACTATATACTAAATATTTCATCTCATGTAAGTATCTGTGATAGCAATATTTTAAAGATGGAAAAAACTAATATTATTAATAATATATTTGATGAATTATATAAACAAGAAAACCCTAAATTTTTAAAATTAATTGGTGAGTTATGTGTTAAAGATGATACTAATATTAAAAATTACATCTTAAAAATTAATGATAAATTAGGCATGAGATACGATCGTGACAAATATTTAACTGACTATTTGGAACAATTCTTTAATGAATCTAAAATTAATGGAGATGTCTTTTCATTTACTAACATTATCGCAGATAGATGTAAACGTATTAAAAAGATATTAGATAAAATTACAAATTATGTTGAAACTGATTTCTATGAATCATTAGAGTCTTCTTTAGAATCTCTTCTTAACAGTAAAACTTATAATGAATATAAAAACAATTTAAATATAACACTTCCTCGTTTACCAAGAGGGGTAGCTGAAGAGGCAAAGGTATATAAGGATGATATTAATAATATTCTTAAAGAATTAAATAATATATGTTGTTATAAAGATTATGCTGAAATTAAAGACAGTATCTTATTAACTAAGGATTATGTAGATACCTTTATTGATGTTATTAAAGAATTAGATATAAGAATTAAGAAATATAAATATGATAATGATCTATATGAATTTAATGATATAGCTAATCTCTCTATAAGAATTGTAAAAGAGAATAAAGATATTAGAGAAGAATTAAAAAATAGTTTTTATGAAATATTAGTTGATGAATATCAAGATACTAATGATTTACAAGAAGAATTTATTTCTTTAATTGGAAATAATAATGTTTATATGGTAGGCGATATTAAACAATCTATTTATCGTTTTCGTAATGCTAATCCAAATATTTTTAAAGAAAAATATGAGCAATATAAAAATAATAATAATGGTTTAAAGATTGATTTAAACAAGAATTTTAGATCTCGTGGTGAAGTGTTAAATAATATTAATTTAATCTTTGATGATATTATGGATTTTAATTTTGGCGGGGCAGACTATAAAAATGAACATCGTCTTGAACTTGGTAATACTTCCTTTGATAGTATAGGTAAGACTGTTCATGATAACAATTTAGAAATATATAATTATCAATATGACAAAGATTTAGGTTTTAAGAAAGAAGAGTTAGAAATATTTTTAATTGCTAACGATATTAAAACCAAAATTGATAATCATTATCAAGTAATGGATGGAAATAATGGTTTGAGAAATGTTACATATAGTGATTTTTCTATTCTCTTAGATAGATCTACTAATTTTGATTTATATATGAAAATATTTACTTTTATGAAAATACCATTAATTGTATATAAAGATGAATCAGTAGCGCCCACCTCCGATATTCTTGTTATCAAAAGTATTTTAAAATTAATTTTGTGTCTAAGAGATAACAAATATGATAATGAATTTAAATATGCTTTTATGAGTGTTGGTAGAAGCTTTTTGTTTGACTATAGTGATAATGATTTGTTTAATTTTATAACAAATGAAACTTATAAGGACACTGAACTTTATCAAAAAGCTCTAGAGTTAAGTAAAATATCAGATTCGGTAAGTATTGATGCTTTGATTAATATGGTTGTTAGAGATTTTTCTATATATGAGAAAACGATAAGAGTGGGTAACGTAGATGAAATGATAAGTCGTATAGAATACTTGCTAGAGAATGCTAAAACGTTATCTCAAATGGGTTATACCTTAGATAAATTTACTTTATATTTAGATGAATTTCTTAATTCTAAATCAGATGTAAAGATTCCTCTATCAAATATGGTGGATGATGCGTGTCGTATAATGACAATTCATAAATCAAAAGGTCTTGAGTATAACATTTGTTATTATGCTGGTATTTATTTATTATTTAATATTCGTGATTTAACAAAATTGTTTTATTATGATAATGATTATGGTATCATTGCGCCTTATTTTAAAGAGGGAATAAGTAATACTATTTATAAAACTCTTTTAAGAGAAAAATATATAAAAGAAGAGATTGAAGAAAAAGTAAGACTCTTTTATGTAGCTCTTACTAGATGTAAGGAAAAAATGATTATTGTTACCGATCTGGATTCTAAAGAAGTATCTTATGATTATGATAATAATGGATTAGTTGAATTGTCTTCCAGATTAGGATATCGTTCATTTAAAGATATTTTATTATCGATAAGAGATAGACTTACTTCATATATTAAAAATATAGAAATAGGTGATAATTTAATATCGCATGATTATAATATTTTTAATAATATAGATTATAAAAAACGTATACCATCTTCTTCAATAAAGATTGTTAATGCTGAAATAAAGATTGATAGTGCTCCATTAAAAGAAACGTCTTATTCTAAGAAAACTAATGAATTATTAGATAATAACAGCTTTGAAGATATTAAAATAGGTAACTATATACATAGTTATTTAGAAAATCTTGATTTTGAAAATCCTAACTTTGAAGATATTGAAGATTTATATAAGACTAAAATAACTTCTTTCTTAAAGCTTGATATTATGAAGGATCTAGATAAATCTAAAGTATATAAGGAATATGAATTTATATATACAGAAGATAATGAAGAACATCATGGTATTATTGATTTAATGTTAGAGTTTGATGACCATATTAAAATTATTGATTATAAACTTAAAAATATTGACTCTGAATATTATGATAAACAACTAAATGGTTATAGGGAATATATAAATAGTATTAGTGATAAAAGAGTTGAATTATATCTTTATTCAATCATAGATGAAAAGTATAAAAAATTATAAAAAATACTCGTTATATTAACGAGTTTTTTTAGTTTAATTATTCCATTTCATAGCTGTCGCACATGGTTGCTTCTTTGTCTGCATCATTTTCAGCATCGCATTTAGCTACTTTAATTTTGTCTAAAGTGCAACACTTTTTATCATAATATTTACAATGATCAACAGTACAACCAATAGAATCATTTCTCATTTACTCACCCCATAATAGTATTTGCTAAAATACAATATATTATAATTAAATTAAAGCTTTCTTGATTTTTATATAATTATAAATTGTTACAATAAAAATATTTACAATGGTTGCGGTAACCAGTCCATATAAACCTATATGCATAGCTGATAAAATCACTAATAATCCAGTCTTTATTATTACACCTATTACGGTACTCATCATCGCTTCTTTAGCTTTACCCATAGCTTGCAAAGCCGCTGTCAGTGGAACTTGTGCATAATATACCAAGAAGAAAGGTGCCATTATTTTTAAATAATTAACTCCATTAGTAGTATTATAAACAAACTTTAATAGGAACTCTGGAAAGATCATAAAAATTATGGTTATTAAAAAACCAAGTCCTAAGGAGATAGCTTCAGCTTGTTTAATCTTATTTTTAACATATATAAATTGATTGTTTGTATAGGCTTTGCTAATGATAGGAATTAAAGCTGAACTTATAGCTTGTGTAAAGAAAGAGGGAATCAGTAACAGAGGCAAGACGTAACCATTTAAAATACCATATTCAGTAAGAATGAACTTATTTGAATAACCAATACTTAGCAAAACAGAAGTTAAAAGAATAGGCTCAAAGAAATAACCAATTGATCCTACTATTCTTGAACCTGTTGTAGGAATACTGATACTTAAAACATCTCTTATAATATCTTTGTTTGGGATTAGGTCATCTTTTTTTATTGCTATTTTCTTAGGTAAGAAAAATATTAATATAATGATTGATGTTAATTCACTAGCAATATTTACTAATACTATTCCCGTAACTGCAGCTTCTAAACTTATCTCTAATAAAATAGGTGTAATAAAAACAATTAACATTAATCTAACAATCTGTTCAAAGATATGAGAGGTAACATGTGCTATCATTTTTTGTTTACCAAAGAAATATCCTCTTACAATGCTTGAAATACTTATAAAGGGTAAAACAAATCCTATAGCGATAAGTGGATAGAGAGTTCTATCATCGTGTAGCAGTTGTGAGATAAGGGGACTAATCATCAAAACAACAATTAATAAAATAATATTTAAAATGATTGATACTGGAAAAATAGAAAAAATTATTTTTTTATTGCTTAGTTTATCTTCGGCTACTACTTTTGAAATAGCAGTAGGAAATCCCAATTGAGCAATATTTATGAATAAATAGAAGGTAGGCAATATGATCATATAAAGACCGATACCTTCATCTCCTACATATCTTGTTGTAATGATTTTTATTATCATGCCTAAGAGTTTTGTTATTAAACCACCAATTATAAGAATGATTGTTCCTGAAATAAATTTGTTTTTTATCATTTTATCTCCTATGAAAATTATGCATTTTAAGTTATAATAATATATGTTGAGAAAATTAAAATTATTAAGGAGTGTTTTTATGGAATTCAAATCACTTAGTGAATTATATTCAAGAATAAGACCAGCTTTAATTTCAAAGACTAATGATTTAAAACGAATAGGTATTAATTATGTTAAAGAAGAGGATGTTTGGAATTGTTTAAAAGAGACCAAATGGCTAAGAACATCTAATTTATCATTATCTGAAATGGTTAATGATATCTTTAATTTAAATAATGATACAATTGAAAAATATGTAAGAAGTAAAATGAATAACATTGCAAGGGAAGTTAATTTAACAGAGGATTTTCCTGCTTAATAAAATATTATCTAGATGAGGAAGTGTATTAATGAAAAAATTTGTTGTTAGGTTTGGTGTGTTGTTAGGTGTAATTGCTATTATGTTAGCGTGCTTTTTCCCATTAATGAACAACACAAAATATGGTCTTGATTTACAAGGTGGATTTGAAGTTTTATATGAAGTAACTCCTTTAGAAGGGGATAAGTTATCGTCTGATATGTTATCAGCAACTTATAAAACAATCAGTCGTAGAATTGATGTTTTAGGTGTTTCAGAACCTGATATTATCATTGAAGGATCTAGTCGTATTAGAGTGAAATTAGCTGGTGTTACCAACAAAGAAGAAGCGAGAGAAGTCTTAAGTAAAGCTGCAACGCTTACTTTTCGTGATACTAATGATAACCTATTGATGACTAGTTCAGTCTTAAAGGCTGGCAATGTAAAGGTAAGCTCTGATGAAAAGGGAAAGCCTGCTGTATCATTATCAATATCTGATGTGGATAAATTTTATTCAGTAACTGATAGTATTTCTAAAATGCAAGATAATCGTATTGTTATATGGTTAGATTTTGTTGAGGGACAAGATAGTTTTGCTGCTGAACAATATAAATGTGGATTTAATGATTCAAGATGTTTATCAGCTGCTACAGTATCTCAAGCTTTTGCTAGTGATGTTATAATCCAAGGGAACTTTACTAAAGAAGAAGCTACTACTTTAGTTGAACTTATTAATTCTGGTTCATTACCTACTAAATTGACTGAAATTTCATCAAAGATGGTAGGAGCAACATTTGGTCAAAATTCATTAAATAAAACTCTATTAGCAGGTGTTGTAGGTGTTGTTTTAATTGTAGCATTTTTAACTCTTGTTTATCGTTTTTCAGGATTTGTAGCAGGGCTAGGTATTGTAATATATAATTTCTTGACTTTCTTTTTCTTCTGGCTTATAGGTGGTGTTTTAACCTTGCCTGGTATTGCAGGTTTAATATTAGGAATAGGTATGGCGGTTGATGCTAATATCTTAAGTTTTGAACGTATTAAGGAAGAACTATGGTCTGGTAAACCCTTAAAAGAGGCTTTTAAGTTAGGTAATAAAAGATCGTTTGCAACAATTTTAGATGCTAACTTAACAACTCTTTTAGTAGGAGTTATCTTATTCTTCTTAGGGGAAAGTAGTGTCAAAGGTTTTGCAACAATGTTAATTATAAATATCTTTGTAACAATTGTTGTAATGGTTTTTGTTGTTAGATATATTCTTGAAATGTTTGTTAAAACAGGATTCTTTGATAAACGTTTAACAGCCTTTGTTGGTGTTAAAAAAGGAGATGTTCCTAATTTAAAAGAGAAGGAAAAACCAACTAAATTAAATCCATATAAGAAACTCGACTTTATGAAATACCGTAAATGGCATATCTTACCATCGGCTATTATTTTAATATTTGGTGTTATCTGTATTATTACAGGTGGACTAAATTTAGGAATTGATTATAGAGGTGGTACTGATATTACTGTTACGGGAGCAGAAAAAATTAATGTCAGCGACATTAAAGAAGATATAAAAGATTTTAAAGTAACAGCTGATGAAATAGATAATATTGATTCTAAAACAGTATATATTAAATTGAATGAGGTTTTAGAAAAAGATGAAACAGAAGAATTAGAAACTTTCTTCAGTGATAAATATAATGCTGATGTTGAAATCGGCGTTATCTCTAATATTGTAAAAAAAGAACTTACGGTTAATGCTATCTTTGCCGTTATCTTATCTTTAGTTGGTATGGTTATTTATGTATCATTTAGATTTAGATTTACTTTTGCAATAGCATCTATGGTTGCCTTAGTTCATGATGTATTGATTATTTTAGCTGTTTTTGCAATCTTTAAGATTGAAATAGCATCAATATTTATAGCTGCTATATTAACTATTATTGGTTATTCTATTAACGATACAATTGTAATATTTGACCGTATTAGAGAAGTTATAAAAGTTAAATATAAAAACATTATTCCTTCAGCTAAAGTCTTAGGTGATATTGTAAACGAAAGTTTACGTGGAACTTTTACAAGAACATTATTTACAACGATAACAGTTATGTTTCCAATTATAAGTTTAATATTTCTAGGTGCATATGAGATTAATAATTTTAATATAGCTATATTTATAGGTCTTATTGCTGGTGTTTATTCAACAGTCTTCTTATCACCACAATTATGGCAATATTTAGAACTTAAAAATATTGGTAAACAAGCAGAAAAGAAAACAAAATATAAAGATAAAGTAGAAGAATTAACTGTAAAAGGAATAAATTCTTAAGGAGTTATTATGACAGAAGAAAAAATTACAATAGATCATTTGCTACTTAAAGCAAATGGTTACATCAAAAATGAAAATCAAATTGCTGTTATAAAAAAAGCATATGAGTTTGCTTCCACCAAGCATTTTGGTCAGAAACGACTTGATGGTAATGATTTTATTGATCACCCCTTAAATGTTGCAATGATTTTAACTGAAGTGCATGGTGATTATGAAACATTAGCAACGGCACTTCTTCATGAAACAATTGATTTAGGTAATACAACTGTTGAAGAAATACACCAATCTTTTGGTGAAGAATTAGCTAAATTAGTTAATGACATCTCAAAAATAAATAGAATGTCATTCAATGCAGATAGTAATTATACAATTACATATTATAAAAAAATCTTGGTAGGCTTATGTGAGGATGTTAGAGTTATATATGTTAAATTAGCTGATCGTCTTCATAACATGCGTACTTTATGGGCTATACCAGAAAATAAACAACGTGAAAAAGCTAAAGAAACACTTGAAATATTGGCACCTATAGCGCATCGTCTTGGTATTTACCATATAAAGGGTGAGTTAGAAGACTTATCACTTCGCTATTACAAACCAGATGCGTATCATGATATAGTCAGAAATTTAAATAATACTAAAATTGAACGTGATAACGCTATTGTTGAAATGAAAGAAAATATTTCTTCTATGTTATTAAACAATAATATTAATCATGAGATAAAAGGACGTTCTAAAAGTATCTATAGTATTTATAATAAGATGCAGAATGGGAAACGTTTTAAAGAAATATATGATATTTTGGCACTTCGTGTTTATGTTGAAACTGAGCAAAATTGTTATTTAGCTTTAGGACTTATTCACTCTAAATTTAAGCCTGTTCCTAAACGTTTTAAAGATTACATAGCGATGCCTAAAGAGAATATGTATCAATCACTTCATACAACTATTTTTGGTGTTGATGGTCAACTTTTTGAAATCCAAATTAGAACTTATGATATGGACCAAATAGCAGAATATGGTATTGCATCGCATTGGTCATATAAAGAGCATGCTGATGGTAATAAATCAATGAAAAATGCAATGGAAAGAAAACTTCAAATGTTTAGATCACTTATTGAATTAAACAATGAAGAAAACAATCCAGAAGAATTTGCTGATAATGTTCAACGTGAAGTATTAGATGATAACATTTATTTGTTTACTCCAAAGGGAGATGTTATAGAATTACCTATTGGAAGTACACCGATCGACTTTGCTTATCGTGTTCATTCAGGTGTTGGTGAAAAGATGATTGGAGCTATCGTTAATGAAGCTATTGTACCATTAGATTATGAATTAAAAGATGGGGATATTGTTAAAATAAATATTAATAAAAATTCAAAAGGCCCTAATCGTGAATGGATTCATATGGCAAAGACAGCTCAAGCTAAAAATAAGATTAAAAACTTCTTTAGTAGGATTGATAAAGATGAAAGTATCAAACGTGGAGAAGAGGCTTTATCAAAAGAACTTAAACGATTAAAAATTACTGCTACTAGTTTCTTAACCGATAAGAATATTGATTATTTATTAGAAACACTTAATTTAGGTTCAATTAATGATATATATCATTCAATAGGATCAAATAAGTTTACAGCTAATTATGTTATTAATCTTGTTACTAAAGAAACAAAGAGTAAAGAAGAAATGGTTCTTGATAAATTATCTCAAACTAATGCTAAACCAATCTCGGGAAAAAATGATATTCTTGTAGCTGGGGTAGATGAAATAAAAGTTACTTTAGCTCATTGCTGTATGCCTATAAAAGGTGATGACATTATAGGTTATATAACAAAAGGTAATGGTGTAACAGTTCATCGTAGTATTTGTCACAATATAAATGATACTGAAGAACGAGTTGTTAGTGTTATGTGGAATACTAATAGTGATAAAAAATGGCCAACTAATATAAAAATAGAGGCTGAAAAAAGAGATAATCAACTACTTGAGATATTATCTAAGACCACATCATCAGAGACTAATGTTCAATCAATTAATACTATTAATCATCCCGACTTTATTGTTTATGATATTATCGTTTTATCTTCATCAATCGAGAAATTAGAAAAATTCATTAATGATGTTCGTCAAATGCCATATATTCATAAAGTGGAGCGTATTATAAAATGAGAGTAATTATACAAAGAGTAAGTGAAGCGAGTGTTAGGGTTGATAATAAAGTTGCTGGATTTATCCAAGCAGGTTTTGTCTTATTTGTAGGTTTTACTCATGACGATAATATTGATGATTTAAAATATATAATAAATAAAATAAAATTTATAAGGTTATTTGATGATGATAATGGTATAATGAATATAGATATAAATGATATAGGTGGTTCTATTTTATCAATTTCACAATTTACATTATATGCCAATGCATCTAAAGGACGACGTCCTAGTTATACAAAAGCTATGAAATATAATGAGGCTGAAGAATTTTACAATCAATTTAATAAGATGCTAATTGAGGAAGGTCTTAAAGTAGAGAAGGGCATTTTTGGAGGAGATATGAAAGTATCACTTGTAAACGATGGACCTATCACTATTATTTTAGATAGTAAGGAAGGTAATTATGAAAAAGCTTAATTATAAGATAGTAAATACACTATTAATTGTTATTATAATTTTTCTTATTTGGTTAATGAAGGATTTATGGCTTGGAATATTCACTAAAATTATGAATGTTTTATTTCCATTCGTTGTTGCTTTTGCGATAGCTTATGTTCTTCATCCTTTGTATAAAAAAATACAAAGTAAAGGAGTACCTGCACCTGCAACAATAGTAATTATCTGCTTAGTATTATTTGCTTTTATAGGTTTTATTCTTTGGTTATTAATACCCAATTTATTACCAATGATATTTGAACAAACAACATCTTTATTTTCAGCATTGATTAAATTTATCCAAGATATGTCTCTTAAATATGATGTTAATTTAGTAGGTTTAAAAGATGCTATTTCACAAATTGCAACACGTCTAACTACTGGTTTAGGAGACACTATATCTAATGGCTTTATAAGTGTTCTTAACCAATCGTTTAGTATTATTTCTAAGACAGTTATTGTTCTGATTGTTGCTATTTACTTTTTATCTGATATGGATAAAATTAGGGATAGCTTTGAGCGTTTTCTTAAAAACCGTAAAAACAAAAAGACTTTAAAATATGTAAGAGCTTTAGATGATGCTATTCACAATTATGTAAGTGCGTTTGTTTTATATGCTACTATATTATTTATTCAATACACAACTGTTTTTTATTTGATAGGACATCCTCATTTCTTACTATTAGGTTTGTTATCAGCGATAGGAACAATTATTCCTTATGTAGGTGGTATTGTTACTAATATTATCGCTATCGTAACAGCGTCTGTTATTAGTAATCAATTATTACTTTTAACAGTTATAGTAGCTTTGATATTTCCTAATATTGATGGATATTTTACTTCACCTAAGATATTTAAAAAATCAAATCAGTTACCAGCTATACTCTCCATCTTTGCTGTTTTTACAGGGGGAGTATTATATGGTGCTGTAGGAATTATTGTAGCTTTACCAATTACTATCGTTATAATTACAACATATAAATTTTATCAAAATGAGATAAGTGATAGTATTGATAAAATAAAGAAAAAAGCTCAAGAATAATAAATAAAAAGACTATTTCAACATCTTGATATAGGTCTTTTTTGTTTGGATTTTCGATTCATTTTATTCTTTAGCGGTTGATGTAGATTGTTGCACAAATTGATGAATTATGTTACTCTTTATAATAGTAGAATAAACAGAATGTATATTTAAATATCTAAGATATAGGCGGTGGAATATGAAAAATAAATTTTCAAAATTAGGTTTTACTTTAATTGAATTATTAGCAGTAATTATAGTAATGATAATTATTATAGCAATTGCAATTCCTCTTGTTTTGAATTTTAAGGAGATAGTTAAAAGGGAAGCTTTTAGAGCAACTGCTCATTCAATAGCTGATGCTGGTAGGTTGCTTGTAGCTAATGAAAACGAGTCACAAGGTTATCAGGAATTTTATTATTTAGATGGTAAAGAATATAATGCTGATGGTTGGAAATTAGATTATAACGGCAAAGGTCCTGAAACTGGTGTAGTTGTAATAAATGAAACTAATAAAGTTGCTATGGCAATCCACAATGGTACTTATTGTGCAATTAAATCAACTGATACTAACACGGTGACAGTTACTAAGACTTTGCCTGAGGAGTGTAATGCATATAGCGTTATCCAGACATGTGACTCTTGGGAACAAATAGCTCTCCGATACGATTTAACTTTAGAAGAGTTATTAGCCTTTAATGATGAAACAGATCCTAACAGTTCTACTTGTGATAGAGATATAAAAATACCTGTTAAATCAGACCATGCTGGTGGTTCATATGCAAGAGGTGATGAAACAAGTGTTTATTATAAAACTTATTATACAGTGGGCTATGTTTCTACGTCAGTAGCATTACCGTTTTCTTATGAGTATACAATTCAATTAGGTGTGTTACCTCTTCCGTTGGAAGATATAGAAGTTACAAGAGTAACGATGAAAAGTGTCTTCGAAAGTTTAGACGATTTTAAACGTTATATTGTTAAGAAAAACATGGGTGAAGTAATTTGGCCTGGTGGAGATACCACGCCACTAGATATAAGTCAAGCTAGTGTGTTTAGGGATCATGCTGCAAGAAATGCTAATATGACATCCGACGATGTTTCAGTTATGTGTGATACTGAGGCTTGTTATGCAACAGTTAATGCAACAACTAATAACTTTACTAATGTTAATCCTAATACCATTGAAGGAGTGGGACAAGTTGTTTATACACCAATTAAATTTACAGTTGAATTTAATGGTCAAGGAGAATCTTGTGCTGTAAGAACAACTGGTGATGCAGAGCCGGGAATTTTGACGGGAGCAGGAACAAGTACTGATCCATATTTAATTGAAAGTATAGAAGATATAGTAGCATTATCAAATAATGTTGCTGCAGGCAACACTTATAGTGGAAAACATCTTTCACAAACTATTAGTTTTGATTTTAAAAACAAAAGATCTTATGCAGATCCAAATACAACGGCTTTTGGTGATATAAAC
>Ga0265294_10001340_pt1 | contig 33254 bp, 27 predicted proteins | sample MunlanPumphouse3_FD_192504 | JGI IMG/M metagenome (GOLD analysis project Ga0265294, IMG submission 192504) | Groundwater microbial communities from a municipal landfill in Southern Ontario, Canada - Pumphouse #3 | ecosystem: Environmental > Aquatic > Deep subsurface > Groundwater | place...
TACGGTGCGAGCGCCAGCACTCGGCCAGCAGGGGCATCATTGCTGGAGGGATCGGCACAAGACGGTCTTTGGACCCTTTGCCCCGTACACGCAGCTGCATCCGGCCACGATCGATATCCGTGACTTTGACCGCACATCCCTCGCTCAGCCGCAGACCGCAGGCGTAGATCAACTTCAGGCAGGTTGAATGCCTGACTAACCGGATTTTCGAGAGAATCAGGCGGACCTCTTGACGTGAAATAATCACAGGAAGGAATTTGTTGCGCTTCGGAATTGGCACACCAGTCAGAGACCAGTCACGTTTAAGTGTTTTCTCGTAAAAGAACTTAATCCCGCATAACGCGATGGTGATAGTCGGTTGGGCAAGTTTACGTTCACACGTCAGATGAACGAAATACTTGCGTAGATCCTCCTCGTTCAGCAGGTCAGGGCTTTTATTGTAGTAGCAGGCCAGAGCAGTGACCGCCCTGACATAAGAGTCCTGAGTACTGCTTGCGAAGCCGTGCAGACACATATCCTCCACCATGCGCTTTTGCAGAGCGGAAATCGGCTTCCACTCCATACCTCGTACTTTCTCAAAGAAGAAGCGCAGTGCGGCAGAAGCCGTACTGTAAGCGGCGGATTTTGCGCCCTGCTGCTTCAACTCTGTAAGATGACGCTTTGCCTCTTTGAGTGTTGCAGTTGCGGGAGTCTTACGATCCAGCCGTTTTGTAAACTTATCGAAGGCCCGTCGGTAGATTTTTTGAGTTGCCTCCGCAAATTCGGCTTTTTGCATTGCTGATTGGAATTCCACACCTTTCTGTAAAAGGGTGTGACTTTTCCCATTGGGTTTGCTAATGTCATCCATGGTGTATTCCTTGTTCTCGGAGTACCGGATCCACACTATGTGAATCTTCGCTCCGAGACAAGGGATCTTACACTAAATCGGATTTTTCTGCCGCAAAGCGGCTTAGTTCAACAATAGCAATGCTTTCCGGTTTGTTGATAGCGGTGTTTTAAACCCTAAAACGAAATCAATTCACAACTTCAGCGACGGGCGCAATAAAGACAACCCGGGTGTTTTAAACCCTAAAACGAAATCAATTCACAACTAAAAACGACTCGCACCCGCATATCTATTGGGGTGTTTTAAACCCTAAAACGAAATCAATTCACAACAGCACAAGCATTTGATTGGTTTGTGTCACAGGTGTTTTAAACCCTAAAACGAAATCAATTCACAACTTATCCCACACGATTAAATAATTTGTTGGCGGTGTTTTAAACCCTAAAACGAAATCAATTCACAACGATGGCGCGATACATCTCTTGGGCGGGCCAGGTGTTTTAAACCCTAAAACGAAATCAATTCACAACGCTGGTGCGATCCATCAAACGGTTGGATGGGGTGTTTTAAACCCTAAAACGAAATCAATTCACAACTCAACCGCCGCTCCATAGCATAAACCGCACGGTGTTTTAAACCCTAAAACGAAATCAATTCACAACTGGCTGGCTTGGTTGGCTGCGTTGCGGGTAGGTGTTTTAAACCCTAAAACGAAATCAATTCACAACCGGGGAAGCGTTGGTGTGATAAGCGGCCAGAGGTGTTTTAAACCCTAAAACGAAATCAATTCACAACTAATCCATGACTTAACATTATTATGTTATGGGGTGTTTTAAACCCTAAAACGAAATCAATTCACAACAAAGGGGTAGCAACAGAGCTAATAAAAGCCGGTGTTTTAAACCCTAAAACGAAATCAATTCACAACTACGTCATCGTAAGGGTCTTCCCGTACGCGGTGTTTTAAACCCTAAAACGAAATCAATTCACAACTTTGACACCAAGCTGCGCCCTGGCATCAATGGTGTTTTAAACCCTAAAACGAAATCAATTCACAACATACCGTTGTTAGAAACGTTCATCGCTGCCAGGTGTTTTAAACCCTAAAACGAAATCAATTCACAACTCTGACGGTATCGGCCTTGCCGGGCACACAGGTGTTTTAAACCCTAAAACGAAATCAATTCACAACCTGCCCGAAGCAACCCCTATGAAGCACAGAGGTGTTTTAAACCCTAAAACGAAATCAATTCACAACGCCAAGGCTGTAAACTCCTGATACTCAAAAGATTATACTCAACCTGTTGCTGAAATAATCAAGAAAAATCAGAAGCTTATGCTGAAAAATTCAATTTTCATAGACCGAGGACATCATATCACAACGAAGATTATAGATGACCATAATCAAAATTGCTCACTGTAACTAATAAATAAAAAAGCCCCACCAAGGCAGGGCTATAGGAAAATCCTTCGGCATATAGCCTTATTGTGAAAAGATTTCAACATCAATATACGCAAGTTGTTCAGAATTGTCAACCGTAAAAATGAATAAATCAAAAAAGCTCCATCTGCAGTGGTTTTTCAGGCGGAGGATGAGAGTTTTTTCCGAAAAAGTTAACCATCTGTGAGAATTGTTTGTCGGTAATGGCCAAGATGCTGACATGTCCTTTTTTGGGCAAACCCATCTTCACGCGTATGACATGAACATCGGCATTCTCTTTGCTCGGGCAGTGACGAATGTAGACCGAGTACTGAAGCATTGAAAAGCCATCTTTCAACAATAACTTACGAAAGAGGGACGCATCTTTTCGTTCCCGCTTTGTGTTGGTCGGAAGATCAAATAACACATACAACCACATAATTCTGTAGGCCTGTGCAACAGTTTGATGACTGTTCAGTTCAGACTCGGAAAGCATAGGTCAACACTCTCCCCTCGTATACACCTCGCCAAGGCAGCACTGCTCTCACTTAAACCCACCATTAATGGGCGCTTTCTGTTTTCAAAAGTTACATCAACCGATAAAACACTCAGCAGCATTTCCTTCAACTCTGGCGTAAGCTCTTCCCCATTTTCGCCACTCTGCACCAGATCGTACACAATGCGGTCAACAAACGGACGATATGGCTCCATAAAATCATCAACTAAACAGAATGCGTTATATCGGTTACGATGGTGTATGCCTATCGCGCAATGCAATCCTGAGCCGATTAATGCCCGCGATGCGGCTGCCCGTAAAACAGCATACCCGTAATTCAGGAATCCATTTGGCATATCACCATCGCGCTCACGCCTAAAGGAGATGCCGCCAAAAAGACTCTGCCAATATATCTTAGCTGCCAAACCTTCCCGATTGTTGCTATCGTCGCTCTTGACCGTCTTAGCGTATGCATTTAGTTTGGTCGCGTCTTGCAGCTCATAATGCTCCAAGAGCCGCGCTTGATTCTGAATCTTCTTGATAACGATCTCTTTCCATATTCTTTTTTTAAGTGGGAGGGTGGCCTCAATCTGGTAGCGCAGCGTTTCGCTGTGAGTTGTGTTGCCGCTGTAACTCTGCATCACGGCACAGGGATGATGGGTGCTGTCGCAAAGCACAACAGCGGTATCATTACGTTCGAGTGCCTGCAACAATCCTGATGTGATCGTGATAGCTTGATTTTCAAGCATCACAAACCCTACATCCTCCAGCGGAATGCTACGGTCAATCTGATCAGCTAAACCAATCGACCGATAGCGGATCTGACCCTCTTTGAGATTTAACCGACATGGGTTTGTGAAAACCAGAGTTCGCTTTAACATACACTACTCCCGCCATGTAATCCTTCCTCGAACATCAAGCTCAAAATCAGCGCCTTGAACAAGGATGTTGATTCCGTTAACACTCACATACACGCGATTGTGAAACAGAGGCCCAAAATTAATTTTACTCTCACCATCCCCTAATTTATTTGAAGTAAGAGCTGTTTGATGGTGGTTAAATTTAACACGCGCTCCCTCCATCACACTGACGTAATACAACCGCTGTGACAGCTCTGCGGAGTTCATAGTCTTTAATTCATCAGCACTGTTTTCCCAGAATAAAACATGCGAACCTGATTTTAGTCTATGTTTTAACAGAAGGCCTTTTTCATCTACATCGGGTAAGAGCTGCGCCCAAGTCCCTTCGCGCTCTGCCTTAACAGCTTCAAAAGCTGAGACTATTTTCCAGTCCGCTTTCATTTTCCCTTTTACAACACCGCGATATAAAGCCGTGATATAATTACTGCCGTTCGCAACCATCTGATGACTCTTGTGCCCTTGTTTAGAAACGTCGCGATGTTTGCGTATGGAAATCAAGCTTTTAACTTTTGGGTGGGCAAACACTCGTACCCGCTTGATTGGCACACCCTTCTCTTGGTTCAACCAGATAGTCTCTTTTCCCACTTTATTGAAGTTTTGGCGGATCACATCCCGGACAGCTGGATCGACAATATTTTCAATGTCCGTGTTTTTCAATTCCTGCACGAACTTGCGTATAACCGATCTTTGTCCAGTTTCAGCACCGCCCTTGCCTTCTTCCGGCGGCACCTGTATCACGCCATAAACCTTTTCTTGGTGGAGTTGCCCTCTAGCGCTATCGCCTTTTAGCATTTGAGCTTTTCCTTTTTCATCACAAACGATCTTTCCTCGTTTGCGCAACTTTTTAAAGGTTTGCTTCAAGGTGTTATCCTTATGCAGATGCGGCACCAATATCTCATTTTGAATTTGAGAATTCAGATAGCAGTCAAAGCCCTCCCACGGGAGCGGCGCATCGGGTACTGGTTCGCCATGTTTATTAAATCTTTCAAATTTTTCATAATAGTGCGCCAATTGATCGTAAAATCCTTTATTAAAACAGGCAACCACTACCGCATCAATGGCATGGTGAACATGGTTGTCCCGAGATTTATCTTTCAGCCCCCAAATGTCTTTAACCTCACTTACAACACCAGCCTTTAAAGTTTCCACGCGCTCAAAATAACTTTTTAAATACAAAAAAGCATATTTTGAAATTATCCTCGTATCAACCAGCTGATTATTTGTGAACCCATTCGGCGGTTCGGTCAATTCAAAGCGTTTTAATTTGCCATACCAATAATTACGTTCCATCTTCGCCTTTAGAAACTTTTGTCTGGCAGCATCTTTCACATCTTTTTCCTGTGCGGAGCGGGACGCGCTGCGGCTCCTTTCTATTTGAGATTCAAGGGCATCGATTTTTGGTTGGTACGTATGTAATGCTCTTTGGTAAATTGCGTTAGCGTCACCTAGCTCCTGTGGAATGAAATTTCGTTTAATGCTGTGATTGTAATGCATCTCACAGAGGGTGAGATTCTCTTGCGAGTTATCGAGCCTGCGGCTTCTTGGGATGGTATGCTCAATCTCATAGACTGGGTTCTCGCTCAGAAAATCATGCAGTCCGATGCTCTTGCCTGTATAAAGGCACATCTCTCCTTGCTCGTTCCAGAGTTGATATTTTAGAAGATTAGAGGGGTTAACCTCATAACCGCACTCTTTGATCCGATCCGCATAACCCTTTCTGGCACTCTCCCGCTCTCTCTGATATCTGTACCAAGCAGCGCGATCATTAAAGTTGTTCAAGTCTCTGGCCATCTCAACCCGAACACGGGTATTGCGATCAATCACGTCATCTTCTATTAAGGCATTAATCAGCTCCCGTAGGATTGTCATTGCCCGCATAAACACCGGGTTCTTGATCGACTCTATTCGAGGACTGCCTAGACGATCACCCTCGGCTGCGGGGTAGCAATCATTAGCAGATGGATGATAAAGGACATCCAAATCTCCATCCTTGTCCTCTTCGTCCTGGCTAAAACTGAAACCAAATTTATCAGATAATGCACTTTTAATCCGAAGATCAAGGGTTTTGTTTTTGATAAACTGGCCTTGACCCTTGTTTTTAACGGCATTTGATTTAAGCAATTCAACCGCTCTGTTGATCGCAGCACCCTGCTCCAGCTCGCTCATCTTCAACCAGCGCCGCTCTCCATATTCAGATTGGATAACAGCGGTCATTTGATCGCGAAACAGCGATATGTTTTCCGGCACTTGAAAAAGAACATCATTGCCCTCGTTGTATTCGCCACTCCTTAGGTTTTTGATTACTCCATTAACGCTGTTTTCGATTGCACTATCCAAGCTATGCGAGTTCATGACACATTCAATTATTTCTTCAGCAGATGCTTCGTTAACATCCCACGCAAGACCTTTCTTCAGGAAAATCTCAGGGAGTTTAGCCAGAAAAACAGCCTGCGGATAGATCATTCCTTTTTCAAGCCAGGCCAAAATATTTCGTATGGCCTTCAAGCTAAGATTGCCATAACCCCGTGGCAAGGGCTTGCATAGCTTTTTAGATTCTTCGTTTGACACATGTAAATTTGAAATAAAAAATTCCATCAATTTGCTGTCATCTATGAAAGAGAACATCGCGTGCCAAATATCATCAACAACCTGATCCTTTGTTTTTCCCGCGCGCTTTTCATATCTTTCAAACAGCGCATCCCTCCAGTTCTCGCCAAATATTTCTATCAGTAATGCGCTGACCGATGATCCTGGCGCCGTCATATCATTGCGATAATTGAAGACCCAGCTGTTGTTGTCACTTTCCCGCCACTTGCCGCCATACTCAATCTGCGTCCTTTTGGGGAGGATATGCTTAGCCAGTCTTTCAAACTTTTCATTTTCTTCCCGAGTTGATAGCCAGCTGATGGCTATCTTCCGCTCTCTGTCATTTAATAAGCGCGGTTCATCGGTCGAACAGATTGGTTCACGGACCTTGATATTATTAACAAACTGCAGCATCCGGAATCGTTCAAAGAGAGGATGACTTACAGGGGCCCGTGCTTTCCGTGGTTCAAGCAGACATTTACCGACCCCACCCTTCTGCGATTTCAGTGGACGCTGAAAGAAGATTGCTCGATTCAACTCTTCCCTTAGCTCAGCACTGAATCCTTGAAATTCACAGATTCGGGCAAATTCATCTGCGTAATCTTTACGGCTTGTGTAATGGCCAACTCCGCGAACCGGTTCAGAACCAATACACTCCTCATAATAATATTGTCCCAGGGTGCGTCCATTCATCTTCTCCTGCAATTCCTTGATTGCCCCGTCAACCGCTCCCTCCTTATCTTCGCCTGAAACACGGTTGCTCTTATAACCGCGCCGTTGCGCTATATGGTATAAAGCTCTTCCTAATATCTCGCGATCGCCTGCTAGATCGAGATCCATTTTTTTTGTAATCGCAAAATAGCGGCAATAGTAGGGAGATCGGTTATTTGGATCTTCATCCAGTTTAACGCAGCTAAGCCAACTGCGGAATTCAGTTGAGCTAGGATATTGTTTTTTGTAACGCCAATTGTTGAGGTCAGCCTCTGAAAGAGCTGGGCACAATCCATGTTTGGATAAAACGTTCAAGGTCTCCAGTTTCCTTAGTTTACGCCGAAATTTGATGCGGCGTGCAGATCTGTATTTGGTTCTTTCGGTAGCACGAGAAAACTCAACATTTTTCTCTTCGCCAACCCCTTTTTCAAAAATAATTGATCCCTTGTCGACCAGCGTAGTTCTCTGTCCCACTTCATCAATGATCGCCCAGCCAATACTATTTGTTCCAAGATCTAAACCTAATACACGCATGTTTTCTCCTTTGTGATTACCATTTGTTTTTTTCTTTTACAATGATAGCTGAATTTATTGATATTGACAAGAACCTAAACAAAATTACTTTCAGCGCTATTTTTCTGTAAAACATTCAACATTTTGCGCTTTTTTTTATGCAGGATATATGTTACTGTTTATATTTAATTACTATATGAATGGAGAGTGTAAGTATGGTTGGAATCATTGAAAAATTCCGTCTTGATGACAAAAAAGCCCTGGTTACCGGAGCTGGCCGCGGTATTGGACGCGGTTTCGCTTTTGCTCTTGCAGAGGCTGGAGCTGACGTTGCGGTCGTCGACATTCTTGAGGAAAACGCGATGCGCACCGCCAAGGAAATCGCCGATGCGACTGGTCGTCATGTGTTTGGGATTCACGCTGATGTCGCCCAAATCGAAGATGTCCGGCGTATGGTGGCTGAAACCGTCTCCACCTTTGGGCGGCTCGACATCGCCGTCAACAACGCGGGCATCTCCATCCCGATAAAATCCGCGCTTGATGTGACCGACGAGGAGTGGAAACGCCAGTTCGATGTCAATCTTAACGGGACGTGGAATTGTGTGCGCGAGGAGGCGCGTGTGATGATCCCTAACCGGTACGGCAAAATTATTAACACCGGATCAATCTGCGGGCATATCATCTGGCCAACACCCCAACTGCCCTACAGCGTATCGAAGGCCGCAGTGCTGCACCTAACGCGGGCGGCGGCAGCGGAATTCATTCGTTATGGGATACGTGTCAACAGCATCAGTCCGGGCGTGACAAAGGTGGAAGATCTGTTCCCAGAGGTAATTGACACCTTCTTCAAGACCGCTCCGATTGACCGCTACGGCTCGTCGGAAGATCATCAGGGGGCATTGATCTTCTTGGCCGGGCCACTCTCGGACTTTATGGTCGGCCAAGACCTGGTGCTCGACGGCGGGTATACCATCATGTGACAACGAATGGAGTAACCACTCATGAAGCTTACTGAAACCGAGCTTGTCGACTGCCGGGAATTCGCCCGAAAGATTCGTCGGCACTGCCTGAAAATGGTACACAAGGGCCAAAGCGGCCACATCGGCAGCATGTTGTCGATGGCCGACATTCTGTCGGTCCTTTACATCAAAATTATGAACGTGTCCCCGCAGGAACCAAAGATGCCGGGGCGCGACCGGTTTATTCTCAGCAAGGGTCACGGCGGCGCGGCGGTGCTGGCAACGCTGGCCGAACTCGGGTTTTTTCCGCTCGACTGGCTCGGCACTTACTATCAGAACGCTGGTAAATTGAGCGGTCATATCTCCCATCATATTCCCGGTGTCGAGCTTTCGACAGGGTCGCTCGGCCACGGCTTGCCGGTCGCCTGCGGAATGGCGCTAGCCGCCAAGCGCGATAACGCCAGTCACCGGGTCTTTTGCCTAGTCAGCGACGGCGACTGTAACGCCGGATCCACCTGGGAGGCGATTATGCTCGCGGGGCAGCATCATTGGGATAATCTGGTAATGCTGGTCGACTATAACCAGCTTCAAGCGCTTGGCTGCTCCAAAGATATCATCAACCTGAATCCGCTCGCGCCAAAACTCGAACTGTTCGGCTGGGACACGATCGATGTCGATGGCCACGACCAGCAGGCGATTTACAAAGCGTTGATTCGGCTGCCGCTTTGCGCCGGGAAACCTTCGGCGATCATTTTTCATACCACCAAGGGGAAAGGCGTGAGCTTTATGGAAAACAACTATAAGTGGCACTACGGTGGTCTCACCGACGAGCTGCTGACCCAGGCCTTGAAAGAGGTTGAGGAGGCTTTATTATGAGAAAAGCGTTCAATCAAGAGCTGTTAAAGATTGCGAAGGATAACCCTCGCGTATATATGATCCTTGCTGATATTGGCTACGGTGAGATTGAGGACTTCGCCAACGCTTTCCCTGACCGGTTTATCAACTGCGGTGTGGCCGAGCAGAACATGACTGGTGTCGCCTGCGGCGTTGCCATGGAGGGTAATATCGCCATCACGTACTCAATCGCGAATTTCCCGACTCTCCGTTGCCTCGAACAGGTTCGCAACGATGTTTGTTATCATAATGCCAACGTCAAGATCGTCATCATCGGCGGTGGAATGGCCTATGGAGAACTCGGTATATCCCACCATTCGACCGAGGATATCGCTATTATGCGCGCGCTGCCGAATCTTGTGGTGCTTGCGCCCTGTGACATTCCTGAGGCCCGGGCGGCGACCCACGCGATGATGGCCTACAACGGGCCAGTTTATTTTCGCTGCGGTTACAAGGGTGAGCAGGATATTCACTCCGGGCCGGTCGATTTCCGGATCGGAAAGGCGATTACTGTGAAACCCGGCTCCGATGCCACACTCTTCTTTACCGGTACCGTTGGTATCAACGCCAAACATGCTGTCGCACAGCTTGAAAAAGAGGGTATTAACTGCCGGCTGGTCAGTATGCCCACAATCAAGCCGATCGACCGTGATGCCATTATTGGCGCGGCCCAGGAGACTGGCGCGATCGTGACCGTCGAGGAGCATAACCTCTGCGGTGGTTTCGGCAGTGCGGTTGCTGAAGTGCTGATGGATTCCAATTGCGGCAACGTGCTCTTTAAACGTCTCGCGCTGCCGGATGTCAACGTAACTTTGATCGGCAGCCAGGAGTGGCTGCGCGACCAATATGGATTGGGTGTCAATCACATAGTCGAGGCGGTGAAAAAAACCGCCAAAAAAACCTGAGTCAACCAAGGAAGGAACCGAAATGAAACGAATACATATGACAGAAATCAAAACGAACGTACAGAAAAGTGCGGGCATCATACTTGCCGTACTCTTGTGTGTGGGGATGGCCGCAGCACAAGAGGCGCAGACCTCTGCGCCGACCACAACGGCACGAGATAAGTTCTGGCTCTTCGGGGTGCGCGCCGGGCAGGACGACACCCTGATTGGTAAAAGTAAAACCATGCATCCGCGTTTCGGATCCCGGGTCACACCTGCTGAAGCGGCTTTCTACTTGAATGTTCCGAATATGATTATGGTGAACTGCGATGGTATCCCTCCTCCTTTTTCGAAACAAGCCGAGGATTACCTCTTCACCTTCACGCCGATGAAGAAGGTGCTGTGGTCTTCGACCGGCAGCGGCGGTTACCGGGCTGGCAATGAAGAGGAGTTCATCGTCTCAATCGCTGAAAAACACCCCAACATTTGCGGAGCCTTCATGGACGATTTTTTCGGTAAATTTGGAAAATACCCCGAGCCTGAGCGGACGCGACGAGCCGAGGAACTGCTTAAAACCATCCGCACCGGACTCGACAAAGCGAGTCGGCCGCTAGACCTGTATGTGGTGTGGTATACTCACCAAACAGAATCCGTAAATGCCACTTTGTTCAAATATATCAATGGTATCACGCTTTGGACATGGGACTCGACGGAGCTTCCGCAACTTGAAGAACGTTTCGGAAAGATCGAAAAAATGTTTCCAGATAAAAAGAAAATGCTGGGTATTTACCTGTTTGATTTCAAGAATGGTTGTCCTGTGCCGAAAGCGCTCATGGAACTGCAGTGCGAACTCGGGTTAAAGCTGCTTAAGGAAGGCCGGTTGGACGGAATGATCTTCGAGGCGAACTCGGTGATGGGGGTGGGATTCCCGAATGACGCATGGGCGCGCCAATGGATTCAGCGGGTGGGCGATACGGCCGTGCCGAAGTGAAAGTGAAAATCAAGTCGTGGTAAAAGAGAGCAACCCCTCCGATGGCTCGGATCTTTTTGACGAGAGGGCGTTCCTGAACCTGCGCACACCCTTGCGCCGCTATGGAACGCCAGAGGAGATTGCAAAGGTCGTATTGTTCTTGGCCTCTGATTAATCAACCTATCTCAACGGTTCGGTTATTGTCGCCGATGGCGGCATCACGATTTGCGGTGATCTTTCCAGGGTCCCGAAATAGTAGCACCCGCTTTCCAGGTTTTCGTTTATGAAAGAAGCGTTCATTTATGTGGGTTTTTTTGTGCTGCTGATCTGCGGCTGCGCGACAATAAAGTATATTCCTGACCGCAGTCTGATTGATGCCTCCGGCAAGTTTATCTTCACAATCGCACATAAGGCGGTGCGTAGTGAGTGGGACATTTTCTTTAAAAATGGAACCTATGATGCCACCATGCGCGTCAGTGACCTCTCACTGATAGCGGAGTATTAGTTGCCTAGCTTGTCTGGGCTGGCCTTCGAGGTTATTGCAACCACCAAATGGTTACAATGACGAGGTTAAAAAAGGGAAAAGGGCGCGGGTTTTTACACTCGAATTTGAGATCACTGCGTGACCTCAAAAAAGAAGGATAATCATGTTAATACCCTACTGTCTCAACATACACCCCGGTGAAACGCTTGAGGATGTTCGTGATGCCATCACGAGCCATGCGCTTCAAGTTAAAGCGCGTCTTGCGCCTGATCAACCCTACCCGCTTGGGCTGCGTCTCAGCGCGATGGCGGTGGAGGAGTTCACCCATACCGATACTCTGGAGCTGTTCAGAGAGCTGCTGGAGGGAAACGACCTTTATGTAACTGGGATCAATGGGTTTCCATATGGTACCTTTCACGGGCAGGCCGTCAAGAACGCTGTCTATCAGCCGGACTGGAGCACCAAAGCGCGGGTCAACTACACCATGCGGCTCTGCTCAATTCTCGCGGCTTTGCTGCCAGAGGGCACCAGCGGCAATGTGTCAACCGCGCCGCTTAGTTACAAGCCGGAGAGTCACCCGGATGTTGCGCAGCTCTACCTTGAAAACATCTCAAGCATCGCTGATTTTCTAAAACAACTGCATCAGGAAACAGGTAAAAGAATCTCGTTGGCGATTGAGCCTGAGCCTGATTGCGTGATTGAAAGCTGTGGCGAGGTGATCCAGTGGTTTCAACAATTTTACACGAGGCATGACGCAGCGCGGGAGTACATCGGCATCTGTCTAGACACCTGCCACTGCGCAGTGGAGTTCGAGAATCCGCTGGCTGTGATCCAGCAGCTTGAGGCGGCGGAGATACGGATTGAGCGCATCCAACTCAGCGCGGCCATCGCCACCACAATCACACGTGAATCCATCATAGCCCTGCAGCCCTTCATCGACCCAGTCTATCTGCATCAAATCAAAATACGAAGGGTGGATGGCACACTTATTTCCCTGCCCGACCTGACCGATGCGACACTGAGCGCGGCACTCCTGCATACAGGCGCTGAGCTGCGTACTCACTTTCACGTGCCCCTGTTCTTAGCAGGGGGGAATCTACTACAATCCACCCACAATGACCTTTCACATGAGTTTTTTGCCCATGTGATGCAGCGCAACTATCCGCTGGAAATCGAGAGCTACACCTTTGATATTCTGCCGCCTAAAATAAAACCCGATAACATCATCGATTCGCTGGTCCTGGAACATGCCTGGGTGATGGCACGCTTGCCTTCATAGAGCAGTTGCTTTGCTGATATATAAAATATAATATAGTAATGCGTGGTGCTCCGAGGGTCTGCAAGTACGGGGTTGTTGACTGTGCAGGGAAGCGAAACGAGTCAAAGCCATGGTTTACGTCGAGATCGTTGACCTCGACGATATCTGTCGTGGCATCCGGCAACACGGCAACAGCGGCGGTAACCAACCGCGCGCGAAGGCGTTGGCCTGTTTTGCTTCGTCCAGCGTCTTGAACTCTGTGCGCACGGTGTCGGAGAGTGCGTCCGTCATGGCCGCATTTATTATTCGGAACGTGTATACGTACCAACCGCAGCCTCGGCCCGCGGCTACAGTGTTTTGCGACAGACGTAGGTCCGATTTCCAATCGGACATGTCCGGTTGGAAACCGGACCTACAGACGTTCGGCGTCGTCTTATTTTGGTTGACGATGATGTGGAACGATGCGCGTGGTGTCGCTCATATCGCGGCTACCACACATGCATTGCACCGCGAACTGGAAGCCATTTGCAAGAGTTATCGTAGGTGTAGTAGCCGCTCTATGAGTGGCATTGCATTTGTTCGTCAAAGGCGTACCAAAAGATTTCATTATCTTTGTTTGGCTCATCCCGCTTCGTCCCGCTAGCGGAACTACGCCCCACAAGCGACTAACAACTCACCGCCCGCTGCTGAGTGCCTTGCGCAGCAAGGTCTCGATGTCAGGGGGGGCACCTTCTTTAGTCAGTACTGCTTGAACCATCTTGGTGGCTTTATCCTGCGCGAAGCCCAGCGAAGTCAAGGCCTGCACAGTGTCGCGCATGATGGTGTTCTCAGGGTGACCCTGCTCTGCGCCAGTCAGGGCTTCGAAGGGGTTCACTCTGTCGCGCAGCTCCATGGCAATTCGTTCAGCGGTTTTTTTGCCGATGCCATGCACCGAGCTGATGCGTTTAATGTTGCCCTCGGCAATGCAGATTGAGAGCTCTTTAACAGTCAGACCGCTGAGGATGCTCAGCGCGGTTTTAGCCCCCACGCCATTGACGTTCAGCAGCATCTCAAACATCTTTTTTTCTTTGTCATCAAAAAAGCCGATCAGTGTCTCGTTATCGTCCCGCAGATGGTGATAGGTGAGTAGCTTGCAACTGCCACCAGAGGCTGGCAGGCGGTCATAGGTGTTGACTGAGATCAACACCTCATAGCCGATTCCACCAACATCCAGTATCACTGTTGATGGCGATTTTTCAATCAAGGTTCCTTTGAGATAAACGATCATAGGGGAGGCTTAGGGGTTAGGGGTTAGGGGTTAGGGTGGAAGCATGTAGCTTGCCTCTTTGTCGTAAACTTTGTCGATCCTTTTCACGCTTACACTCTCTTAGGCCCGCGCATAGCGCGGAGGGAGGCCGCGCCTCCGATTTACGATAGCGGCGATGATAATGGCCGACGATTTGCGAGGACGGATTTTTCAAGTGTAATCCGCTATCGTCGCCGCTATCGTAGACCGAAGCCGCTCTACTAGCGACACAAAACATGCAATGCCGCTCATAGAGCGGCTACTACACCGAACGACAAATCTTGCATTCGCAGTGCGGCGCATGTGTAGTAGTCGCTCTATGAGCGACACAACGAACGACAAATCTTGCATTCGCAGTGCGGCGCATGTGTAGTAGTCGCTCTATGAGCGACACAACGAACGACAAATCTTGCATTCGCAGTGCGGTGCATGTGCAGTAGTCGCTCTATGAGCGACACAACGAACGACAAATCTTGCATTCGCAGTGCGGCGCATGTGTAGTAGTCGCTCTATGAGCGACACAACGAACGACAAATTCTTACCTCATCGTATTTTAGTGGCGCAGCTGCGCCGCGGGCTGACCTCTGACCTCCGACTACTCCTCCCCAATTACCGCGTCCGCTTCCAAGCGGGGGGCGTTGGCTAGAACATAGCGCTCAGCCTCGGTGCTCCATAAGCCCTTGTTCTGCTTGCAAATTTGATGTAGATCTGCAAAGTATTTGCCACTCTTTCCTAATTGCTCAAAGTCATCAATCGCTGTCATGGGCATGGAAACATGGGTGTAAACCAGCTTCTTGCCGCCAGGAATGTTAGGCAGGTCGAGGGTGGTTGCGGCAACTGAGTCGATGCCGCCCACATGGGTGATCATGACCGAGGGGTTGATCAATCCCTGCGCGGCATAGTCCATGGAGTCCTGCAAGTCTTTGGTGTTGCCGCCAGATGAGCCGACAACGTGGTGTCCCATGTAGTGCACGTCATAGAAGTTGATTGATGCCATAAAGTCAGGTCTGGAGGGGCCGGCAAAGAAGTTCATGCAGCCATTGAAGCCCATAAGAGCAGAGCCCTGCTGGATCAAGGCGGGAACCGGCGCAAAGATCATGACATCATCGTAGCCCTGGCCGTTATTGGCGGCTTTGATGAATTCAACGGGGTTGCCGGCCTTGGCGGTGTTCAGATAGTGAAGTTCCACGCCGCACTCTTTGGCATGCGCGACTGAAAAAAGCTCGGCGGCGCGATCCAGGCGCGGCTGATCAATGTCGGTGATGACCAGGCGGGCAGGGCGATGTTCAGGGCCATGCAGGGCTAGATCAATGGCACTGATGCCCATTGGGCCTGCGCCAGCCAGAATAACCATGCTCCCTTTATCTTTAATGCCCATGTGATGAACATATTGACCAGGGTCAGAGTGGTAGCTGCAGCGAAAGGCGCCGAGAATGCAGGAGACCGGCTCGGCGATGGAAGATTTGTAGTAGGCATCGCCGTCATAGTTCAGTAGGCAGCCGAGTTCCATCACCTCTTTGGGGATAACGATACGGGTTGCATGTCCTCCGATATACGGAAACGAGTAACCAGGCGCCCAATGTTCGCGGCCAGGGATACTGAGCTGCGGCTGCACACCGAATTTCTGCCCAACCTTGAATTTATGCTGCCAGTTTTTACCAACCTTGAGCAGTCGTCCACAGAATTCGTGGCCCAGAATAATCGGGTTGGTGGCCACGTCATCGGGCACACGCTTGTGTTTGCCGCCTTGAATCGCTGCTTTGTGGTCGGACATACATATACTGTTGGTCACGATATCTGCCAGGATCTCGTCATCAGTGATATCATTCAGTTCAAATCGCTCTAGGCGGAGGTCATTTTCACCATATAAACGCAGTGCCAATGTTTTCATAATTGTCAACCTTCATACTTAATGCAGTTAAATTAAAAGAATAACATAATATACCGGTTTTTACGGGATATACAAGCGTAAAAATGATATAGTAATTTTTCGCGTTTATTAAGCACCCTTGGGATAGCTGAATTTATAAACTTTTAATTTGTTAAGGAGATGTGGCGCAATGTATCTGATCGTTATCAACCTTGTTCTGGGTGTTTTGGCTGGAATGGCACTGGGCTTAACTGACACGGCCTCCACCATCTGGTCGGTTGTCTGGGGGATTCTGGCCTTTATTGTCGCCCAGCTTCTTGCCGGATATCTGGTCCAAAAAAAGGTCAAGCTGGAAATGGAGAAAGTGCAGGAGATCCTGAATAGCGGGAAAAACCATTTGCAGCAAAAGATCAGCCAGTGGCAGATGCGTCCGCCGGGAAGCATTAAGGATGCCCAGAAAATTATTGAAAAAGAGCAGAAAATTTTCATTGACCGTGCGCTGGAGGCCTCCTCCGGGCTGGAAAAATTCAATCGCTGGGCACCTTTGATGAGCAAGCAGGTCAACGCCCTGCGCTTGCAACTGCATTGGATGAATAAGGATTTCAAACAGGTTGACAAGCTGATGCCGCATGTCCTGATCATGGATCCTATGATGGCCTGTATCAAAATCGCGCGCATGTATATGCGCAAAGAGGAGGGCATTGACAAGGTCTTTAAAAAACACTCCGGCAAGGTGCGCAATGAGCAGGGGACTCTGATTTACGCACTGTACTCATGGATTTTAGTTCAGCAGAAAAAGATTGATGAGGCGCATAAGGTTCTGATCGAAGGGTGTGAAAAGGTCGAGAATGAATTTTTAAAACGTAACCGCGAGAGCCTGGCCAACAATCGGGTGGGCCATTTTTCCAACACCCCGTTTGGTGAAGAGTGGTATGCGCTGAATCTGGAGCAGCCTAAGATGAAGATGCAACGCCAGCAACGTTTTAGCAAACGCCCCTATTAAGTTATGATAGAAAACTTAGATTCGCTTGAATTGTGCGGTCTGGAGGTCCCCTGTATTATCGGGGATCTACCAGAAGAACGTGTCAAGGAGCAGACTTTGATCATTGACCTCACGCTGGCACTTGATCTGCGCCGAGCAGCCAGCTCTGACAGCTTGTGTGACACCGTTGATTACGCGCGGCTCTGCGCGGAGATCCGCTCAGTATTGCGGCAGGCAGAGTGCCGCATGATTGAGCGGGCGGCGGAGCGCGTGGCGGCGGTGGCACTGCAGGATACGCGCGTTAAAAGAGTGAGAGTACGTGTGGAAAAACGTGAGAGGGTCGAAGGCTTACGGGCAGCGGCGGTTGTGATTGAGAGAGAGGAGAGCTGTTGGTGAACAAAGCACCCCAAAAAGCGATGATTCTCGCTGCTGGACTGGGCCAGCGATTGCAGCCGCTGACAGCGGCAATGCCCAAACCTCTAGTACCCCTCTGGAATAAAGCGCTGATCGATCATGTGATCGACCTGCTGCAATCCTGGGGTGTGCGGGAGATTGTTGTGAACACCCACTGGCAGCCGGAGAAAATCGCCGCGCATCTGGCCGCTGGTTCCTACACGGCCCGCATCCAGATCTCAGAGGAGCGGGAGATCCGTGGCACAGCAGGGGCGCTGCGTGGCTGGCGCGAGTATTTTAGCGAAGATCCTTTCTGGGTGATCAATGGCGACATTGCCGCCGCGCTGGATTGCCGCCCTCTGATCAATGGCTATTATTCACAACCGCGATTGCTCGGCGCTTGCTGGGTCACCGACAAAAAAGGTCCGCGCACGGTGGAGGTTGACCGCTTGGGGCGCATCACATGCTACCGTAGCCCTGAACCAGGGGTTGAGGGTACCTATACATTTTGCGGATTGCAACTGCTCTCACCAAAGATCTTTGATTTCATCCCTGCGAGAACCTTTTCAACCTTGGTGGAGGCCTATGAAAGCGCCATGTTTCAGAACCTCTTTGTTAAAGGGGTGGAGGTGAAAGAGAGCTACTGGAATGACGCTGGAACACTGGAACGCTATAAAGAGATTTACCGGGAGACTAAGCAGCTCTCAAAAGCGGGCCGGCCCGGCGGTGGGCTCTACGATCTGAAGGCTGATCGCAAGGCAGAGAGCAGCAGCGATTTTCTCTGTGTGGGCGCGAATGCGATCATCAAGGGCGCGCTCAAGGGCAATAACAGCATTATCTTTGATGGCGTGACGCTGGCGCAGCAGAGCTCAGTCAACAACGCGATTATTCAGGGCGGTAACCTGGCTGGCAAAATCAATGATATCTGCTGCGTCAGCGGGCATGCAATCTCCGAGAAATCGGTGCTCCGGGCCGCGGAGGCCCTTGGCTGGGAGAGCGACGGGGGGGCGTTTGCCTTTCTTGGCCAACGCGGTTCAGATCGATCTTTCTGGCGCGGCCTATACCAACACGAGCGGGCGATTTTTATCTGTGACGGGGGAGGGCGCCCTGAGAACCAGCGCTACGGGGGGCATACCGGTGTGCTGCAGCGGGCTGGTGTTCCTGTGCCTGAGCTACGCTACACCGCGCCGGATGGCAGCACGCTGGCGCTGGAGGACCTCGGAGATCAATCGCTGCAAAACCGTTTGACGGCTGATCCTGAAAAAACAGAAAAATGTTATCGGGATGTTATTGCAAAAGTCGTTGACTTTCACCGGAATGTGACGAAAGTTGTTCGCCAAGATAACATTGAACTTGAACCCGCTTTTGATCAAAAGCTGTACAGCTGGGAGCACACGCTGTTCGAAGAGCACATGCTTCAGAGACGTTACGGTTTTGAGGGGCTGCCTTCTGCGGTGCGTGCCGAGCTAACCAGTGTGGCCACTGAGCTAGAGCGCGGCAGCCAGACGGTGATTCACAGAGATTTGCAGTCCAGCAACATTATGTTCAAAGGGCGCAAATTTTTCTTCATCGATTTTCAAGGAATGCGTTTTGGCTCACCGGCGTATGATCTCGCATCCCTGCTGTATGATCCCTATGTTGCCCTGGATCCCAAGTTGAGGTGTGTACTAGCTGCGGTTTACTGCCAAGCCGCCCCTGAATTTCCTGATGTACTCCAGCTTTTTTTCAATGCAGCGGTGCAACGGCTGGCGCAATCGTTGGGCGCTTTCGGACGCTTAGCAGCGCTGGGCCATACTACTTTTGAAAAGCACATCATCGCGGCTTTGAGAAATCTTCTTGAAGCCGCGGATGCCGCCGAGCTGGATGCCCTAGGCGGCTTGGTTGAAGAACTGATCGCGCGCGAGGAGCTGCGCCAAATGTCATTCGTACACAGCGGGAACCTAGTTGCTATTCCCTAGGTTTTGTTACAAAAAACTTTTAAAACGGCGGGTATTATGAAGACAGTAAAATAGGACAATAAATTAGGGGGTTTTTAATGAGAGGTTTTATTGCAGTTGTGTTGCTGAGTGCCTTGTCGCTTTTTGCGGAGCGAACAACACCGGCGGTATTCTATGTGGATGATCAGAAGGGGAGTGATCTGGCAGCGGGAACCTCATCGGGTTCAGCCTGGAGAACACTGGATCAGGTTAACCAAGCAGCGATTATACCGGGTGACAAGATTCTCTTTAAATGCGGTGGGCTATGGCGCGGACAGCTACGACCTCAAAGCGGAATAGAGGGGCAGCGCGTTCTGTACAGCTCCTATGGTGCCGGTGATAAACCAATACTGCAGGGTTCGCTCTCTTATAGCACCGAGGATTGCTGGCGGCAGAGCAGCTCCGGCATCTGGTTAACCGTTGCACCCACGCTCAAGCCTCTGAGAATATTGAAAGATCTGCGCGATTCAAAGTGGCAGATATCATTTCAGGAAACCGCCAAAGGCTCTTTTAATAAAATTACTTCAGGTGCGGAGAGTTATTACCGGCTCATCTGCAAAAATCCGGACGGAAAACGCAACCTGATTCAACTTTGGGGACCAATGATTGAGTCGTCTGCGGAGGTGTTGCCGCTGAAACTGCGCATCCGTTCAACCCTGCCTTTTGCAGTCAAAGAGGGTGAAGCCATGTTGAACCACCCGCCATGGACGGCTGCCTATAAAGGGAGCGCTCTGCCAAACCGGATTGAAAGAGAGTGGCAGGAGCTGACTCTGAATCTGCAGCGTCAGGACAGCATCACCCAGTCAGCGCTGCACCTGTTTATGGGGGATATCATTCCTGAGGGGGCGCAGGTTGATATTCAGCCGTTGGAGATCTATGAAGCCAGTTACACCAAAGGGCATCCGATTCCCTGCGATGTCGGTATTCTGATTATGGATCATGGCCAGGCCTGGGGTGTGAAAAAGTGGGATCTGCCATCCTTAACCAAAGAATTGGATTTCTGGTATGATGCCGCCGCCTTTCAGCTGCACGTCAAGTTAGAGCGCAATCCGGCACTTATCTATAAAAGCGTGGAACTGGCACTGACAAAGCACATTGTAGATGAGAATCTCTGCCATGATATCACCTATGACGGGCTGGCAATCCGTTATGGTGCGGCGCATGGCTTTGGTGGCTCCAATACAAAGAACATTACCATCCGCAACTGCGACATCTCCTGGATAGGTGGGGGATTGCAGCGTATACGGGCTGACGGTGTTCCTGTGCGCTACGGCAATGGGATTGAGTTCTGGAACAGTGCGGAGAATAACTTGGTTGAGAACAACCGTCTTTGGGAGATCTATGATGCCGCTCTGACCAACCAAGGCAATGGCAGCGGAGACTCTGTTTCAGTTCAAATCAATATCATCTACCGCAACAACACCATCTGGAATGCTGAGTACTCCTTTGAATACTGGAACCGTCCGGAATCAGCCACCACAAGAGATATCATCTTTGAACACAACACCTGCATTGATGCAGGGTGTGGCTGGGCACACTCACAGCGCCCAGATAAGAACGGAGCGCATCTGATGTTCTATCGAAATTCTGCTCCGACCACCAACCTGGTGGTCCGCAATAATATTTTTGTTAACTCAACCGATGTCATAACGCGGATGGAGAACGACTGGCGTTCAGGACTGGTTATGCACAACAACCTGCTGTTTCAAAAAGAAAATCCGATTATACGCTGGCTGATCAAGAATTACTACGGCAAATCGGACTTTGTGTCGTACCAATCAGAGTTGAATCTGGACCTGAAATCGGTTTTTGCCAAACCGGAATTCAAAGATTCATTTAAGCGTGATTACACTCTGATGCCTGGCAGTGCGGGCTCTACCCTCGCCACTGATGGTGGAGTGGTGGGTACACGGTGACAAGTCGACCGCGCGGCTGCGCCGCGAAAAAATGATGGGGTAACTTGAAGGTCAGCAGTATCGGAGTCGGGGTCAGTAAGCAATGACACCGACGTCACCAGGTCATTAAGTCACCAGGTCAAAAACCAGTTTGCAGCCTGAATTGCGGAGCAACTTGCAAAGATAAAAAAACATGGAGAAAAATGAGGCACCCCCTGGGAACGCCGACGTCCCCGTCGGCATCGCTGAGAACCAAGCCGACGAGGACGTCGGCGCTCCCAGGAAGTAACCTGCTCATGGTGCAAAAAACCAGAAACAACTCGGCGGTCGGTTACATCGGGCCGGCCCCGAGTTGCAGACAAGGTTCGAGACGAGGATTGGGATTAGGATTAAGATGAGGATGTTCCCCATCCTAATCACAATCTTAATCATAATCCTAACCAAGCAACGCGGGCTGTTGCGACTATTTGGCTAGTGGCATTTTGCCGGATAAAGGTCGAGGTTATAGGCAAGGTGAGTGCGCGAGTGCAAAGGTCGCGTTTTTTTATTGCGGGAGCAATGTAGGTCCGATTTCCAATCGGACTGTCCGGTTGGAAACCGGACCTACGGGAGGTTGGCTACGCTATCGTCAACCGATGCCGCAGCCGAGTTAGATTAAGGATTCACCGCTATAGCATTTCTTTGCTATAGTTGGTATCATTTCGTTATGAACGTAGTCAAACAATTTGTGAAGAGAGTGCGACAGGAAGCCAGGCGAAAACCAGGGGTGGTGGCTTTTCACGTTTTTGGCGAGGAGCGTCTCTTTTTGGGCTATAACTGGGGCCGCGATACCTTTATCTTTGAAAAGGGTGTCTGGCGCAGCTCAGTCCACCATGCGCCTATATTGATTATTAAAAAATCGGATATTTCGAAAGGGGCGCACGGCTATATTTTCACATTGACCTCTGGTAATCACAGTGTCGCACTGGTGCCTCTGCTCTCAGGGGCCTTCTGGAGCACCCGAGCAGTGGATGCAGCGATCCGCCATCATCTGATAACCCGCCTCTTCGTTTATGCTAACGTTGTTGAAGGTAAAATTGCGCTCTCGCAGCGAGAAGCAGAGTTGGTCCAAGTGGTTGAGGCGGATGCCTGGCTGCAAAGTCTTGGCTTTCGCGAGAATGAGGTATTTTTCTCCGACAGGAACAGTGCCACGCTGGATGTTTATCGTCGACAAGGCCAGGAGTGGCGTGTAAAGCCTCTGGCCTGGAATAACAAAGAGATGTTAGCCGCGCTCAATTTCAGCCGTGCGGTCATTAACTCCAAATTGAAATATTACCACAGCAGTCATGGCGTGCACTTTCTCTCCTACGCTGGGTTTCAGAGGTTACTCGAATTAGTTGACTCTAACTACGTGGCACTCGTTGCGGCGCTCAAGGAGCTGGTATTTGTTTATCATGGGCAACGAAATTCCAATATGCGCACTGTGAAGATAAACACACATCATGAAATCGAGCTGTTCGGGTTAAAAATCGGCGTAGCTGAAAAATTTATCATCCCTGCACTTGAAGCGTTATTGAATTTGGTGATCCAAAACAAAAGCGCAACTCAGGAAATCAAAATCAAACTCGATCAGGTGGCAGACACCTTTAAGCAATTGCTGGAGCACCCGGATCTGGCAGATGAGAGCTCAGACGAGTTTATCGAGACAATGTATCTTCATCTTTCAGGTGCGATCTATCAAATCCACTCCTCCAGTGTCAGCACGGCTTTTGATGCGCGGCGCACGGCACTGCCTGGGGCGACCTTCCGTGGCAACCACCCTGACTTTCATGTGGGAGCTGATCAGCGGACAAAAGAGCTGATTGAGAATTTGGGACAGCTTTTGAGCAATGATGAGCAGGTGGAGTATGCCAACGTTTACGAGTTGCGCGAAAACACCTCCATTGCCTCGGGCGCGGCTGGCACCCGCGAGATTGTTTATAAAACAAACCGTCGGCCTTTGCTGACCAGCATGATCGAAAAGAGATTAGCGCGGCACACACCAGGCTACGGTAACTATGTGCTGGCTAGGGTGCAGGCCTTCAAAGCTCTGGGTATTAACCTCGGCGAGTATCGGCTGTTGACGCGGCAGGAGAACAGAAGCGGACGCAAAACGAATTACTTTCTACGCAACCGCTGTCCTGGCGAACCGCTGGATTATATCAAGCCCTGCCGCTTGAGTTCGGATGGTTTGCTGAGTGAAGCCAGTGGTGTAGACCATGATGTTGCCGCCGCAATTGCCTCGCTGCTAGGCAATGCCGCTGCTCAAAACCTGATCATGAAAAAATATATCGCAGCCACCAAGAGCTGCCGTTTTGGCGAAGGCAAAGAGATTTTTGACAAAGGATACAACGTTATGACCGGTAAAGAGATGCCAAAAAACGTCATGATCTGCTCGATGCGCGGGACGTTCGGTTGGCCAGACACAGCGTTGACCGAAAAAAACATGCAGGCAGTATTTGATTTTTATCTGACGAGTTTTACGGCAGTGCTGTACAGATTTTGGCAGACATGTGCAAGCAGCATATCGTTCTATGAATGTGCGGATCATTTTTTCACTGGCTTTGAGTGTAAGACAAAGGAGGTTTACTGGGACTACATGGTGAACAAAGAGGCGTTCGATATGTTTGATCCACATTTACACAGCCGTTATGGCTTTAGCAAAAAATGGGAATTTGCTCTCTGGGCATTAGAACAGCAGCACCGGAAAATCGACGAACTACATACGCAATTTCTGGCTAAAATCGCGGGCTTGCTAAAACAACTTTCCACCGCCTGCCTGCGTGATGCCCAACGGCAGACAACCAAATGAGTCTATCCGCGCTACCCTTTTTGATATATTTCGAGCTTAAAAAAACTTTGATACAAGCGCTTTACCAAATTAAACATGATCATGTATAATGCCCTGCATGGAACAAGAAAATTTTGATAATAGACAGACAGCGCTAACTGATAAAAAGTTAGCTTTGACGTATGTGAATGTTACCAACTCCGCAGCTGAGCTAGAACGCAGCCATCTATGCGGACCGACCGCTGGACTGGTTCAATCGAGTGCCCTCGCCGCAGTTGCCTTGCTGGGATCAGAGGTCAGTCAGAAGGATGAAACGGTTTCGCTGCGGCTTCGTGTTTCTGGCCCTGTGGCTGGAGTTTTAGTGGAAAGCGCCTTTGGTGGCGGGCTGCGTGGTTACACGCACAATAAGGTTCTGAATGCGCTGGACGTGCGTGAGAAGATTTCGGACGAGGAGGCGCTGGGTGAGCTTGCGCAGATGACCGTGATTCGCTCCATCCCGGGCCAGACAATTTCCAGTGCCATGCTGGATGTTCGCCCCGCCTCTATGAAGAAAGGACTCCACGAATATCTTAACAAATCATTGCAACGCAATGGCGAAGTCGAAATCGCCGCCGAATCAACCGCTGCGGGAGTCACGTTTTCCAAAGCTTTCATGGTGGAGCTGATGCCTGACGGGAACGCTAAAGCCTTTGATGAACTCTGCGATCAATTCTCCGACGGCTCCATGCTTCAGGCGCTGACCCGGGCACAAAACCTGACGGAGCTTTGCGCCCTCCTGGAGATTGAGGAGTATAAATTGAATGAGCCGCAATCGCTGCAATTTAAATGTCGCTGCTCGACCAATCGCGTTGAAGCAATGGTGAGCGATTTGCCTGATGCAGATATTAAAGATATGCTCAAAAGTTCGCAGGAGAACCAAATTACCTGCCATATGTGCGGCACTGGTTATCAAATCAGAAAATCAACCCTCTGGAATGTTCTTGAAAAGCGGGGACACGACATTGACTTCGAGGAGGACGAATCCTTCTACGACTAAACCATCGAAGGGGTGCGCAGCGTTGTTTTAGAGGTGAGAAATATTGCAGCGTGATAGTTGAGAGTTAAAGTAGCACAGCCGTCTCGGCTGTGAATGCCACGACCAACACAGGCGGGACGCCTGTGCTACTTTTCCATACATCGACGTTGCACCACTCTAGTTAAACGCGAAGTAGGTCTCCGCATCCAGGCCCTGCATCTCCATCAAGAGATCTGCCAGCACGGCATTGGAGACTTCTAGCGACTCATCTTTCAGGAGCTCTGCGTCGCAGACAATGCAGAGCTGGTTGATGACCTCGATCCACCGGTTGCTCTGTTGCACAGAGTTGATCCGCATACCTCCAGCCAGGAGCAACAGCAGAGCTGCCGCAGCAATGGCAATGCGCATTGTCTGGCGCACCTTTTGTCTAAACCTAAGCCTAAGTGAGTGTAAATATGCCTCATGGTGGATCTTTTCAACAACAGCCAGCGGGGGGGTGCCCAATTTGTTTTTTTGATAAATACCATCGAAAAGTGCGGTTATTTCCTCTAAATCACGCTCAAATGAGGCATCATTAAGTTCGATTTTTTTGTCTGTGTTTTTCATTAGAGCACCTCCATTAACTGTTTTTTTACTTTATTCATCGCATCGTGCATGCGCCCCAAGGCAGTGTTCAACGGTATGTTCAAGTTCTCCGCGATCTCATTGAACGTTAGGTGGGCTTGTACCCGCAACAGGAAAACCTCGCGCTGTGCAGGGGGCAATTGATCCACGATTGCAAACACCTTCTGGGTTAGATCATTGTTTTCAACCTGCCTGGCAGGGCCAGGATCCAACGATTGAACTCGATCCACCAGCGGCTGGTCATCCTCTTTGAAAGTTGCATCCAATGTGAGATCCGGCCTTTTCTTGCGTCTAAAATCAATCACACGATTGCGAGCGATCTTCCACATCCAAGCTTTAAAAGAAACGTCTTTAAAACTCTCAGCATTCTTGATGATTCTCAGCCATATGTCCTGGTAAAGATCTTCCGCGTCGCTTCTGTTACTCAACGAGCCCACCAGCCATGCGAACAACTGCCTTTGATAGCGACTCTCAAGCGCATAAAAAGCTTTTGACGCACCTTTGACATACGCGCTCATCAATTCAGAATCGCTCATCTCATCAAAATTCATATTGTCAACTTACTAAACGGTTTGATCTCCGTATTATTGGCAGAATTCAATAATCAAATTTTATTCGTTATTTTACGTCGCATAATATATGTTATGTAAACTAAATGACAGGGGATCGAAGTTTGTCGGAGTTCGAGAAGTTAGACAAACTGCTAATCAAGCTGCGGCCGACGATGCTGTACGACGATGTTGGTGTACGATTGGGATCATCATGCAGGAAATACTCAACCCACCCTGATCATCTTAAGCATCTGTTTCATACGCCGTTCGATCTGCACAAAGGTCAGTTTCTCGAAACAATCCAGGCTGAAGCCCTCCACGCCAAATGAGGCGACCACTGCTGCGTAGAGCAAAGCTTCCCTCAAGGCCTGCTCGCTCACTCGCCCACGCTCTGCCAGATAACCCATAAAAGCGCCGGCATAAGAGTCGCCCGCGCCAGTGGGGTCAACCACCTTTTCCACCGGATAAGCAGGAGCGATAAAAAGAACTTTTCTGGAGAACAGCAACGCGCCATGTTCGCCGCGCTTAATGATGACATACGATGGTCCCATTTTTAATAGTTCAGCGGCGCATGCACGCATATTCCACTGGCCGGTGAGCATACGCGCCTCGCCGTCATTGACTGTCAACAGATTCACCTTTTTAATTACTTTCAGTAATGCAGGGCGGGCAATGTCGATCCAGAGGTTCATGGTGTCCAGCGCGATAAAGCGGGCCCCTGTCGCCTGACGCAGAACATGCATCTGCAATTCAGGCTGAATATTGCCAAGTAAAACAAAGGGTGCCTGCTGATAGGCCTGCGGTAATTTGGGTTTAAAGTTAGCAAAAACTCCTAGTTCGGTTTTTAAAGTTTCCCGTTCAATCATGTTCTCGTCATAAGCACCGGACCAGCGAAAGGTCGTTCCCTGAACGTGCTGAACTCCACTGAGATCAGCACTGAATTTCCGCCAACGTTTGTCGAAGGATTCAGGGAAGTCGCTGCCAACGATTCCAACCGCCCCAACGCGGGTGAAAAACGAGGCGGCGGCGGTGCTGAAAGGGAGCGACCCCCCAAGCAGTTCCGTACGCGTTTCAGCCCGTGTTTTGATATCATCAATTCCAATTGATCCGACAATCCATAGTTTAATATCGCTCTTGTTCATTATAATGTCCTCTATCATCTGTTTTACGTTTTCTGTTTTACGCGCTTTATTAGTGCCTGCAATGCCAGGATGTAGCCATAGCCGCCAAACCCCATAATCTGTCCCACGCAAACCGGCGCGGTTAAACTGGTGTGTCTGAACCCTTCACGCTGATGTGTGTTGGAGATATGAACCTCAACAACCGGCAGACCGCAGGCGACAATGGCATCACGTAGTGCCACACTTGTGTGGGTGAAAGCCGCCGGGTTAATCACAATCCCATCCACATCTGCCTTGGCTGCGCCAATGGCATTGACCAGCTCCCCCTCCACATTACTCTGGAAGTGTGTGATCTCAATACTTTGTTCAGCGGCGAATTCATTGATCATGCTCTGAATAGCCTGCAAAGTTTCAGAGCCGTAGACAGCAGGCTCTCGGATTCCCAAGAGGTTAAGATTCGGCCCGTTGGCAACTAATATTTTCATGTGTTCCCTCCTTGATAAGAGACTTCGTCTTTCGCCAGTGCCAAAACCTTTCCATCCGTTGTTTTGACAACCACCAGACCGCGCAAAACATCGCGGTTGATGATCACACCTTTCACATTGTCATGTCCCAAACAAATCACCCTCTTTCCGTTTTCTGGCATGTTAGCGCCTGCCTCCTCGTAAACATGGTTCTCATGTTGCAGGCAACATTTCAGGCGGTTACATGTTCCATTGAGGGCTGCGGGGCCTAGAGACATCCCCTGCGTTTTAGCCATGCGAAGGTTCACCGGGTAATCACGCTTCTGCCACGAGGAGCAACAGGAGGAGCGACCGCAGCAGCCGATACACCCGATTAGACGGCATTCATCCCGCGCGCCAACCTGCCAGATATTCACATCCACATTAAAGCTGCGCTGGATTGCCTCAGTAAACCCAGTAAGGTTGACTGCGTTCCTGTTAGCGTACCGAAAGAAGATTCGCCCACCATCCAGCGAAAGTCGTGTATGCACAATTTTAACCCTGATACGTGCGTTCATCAACTCTTCTTTCAATTGCGTTTCCGCCTGATTCGCAACCTTTCGATTCGTCTCGATTTTCTGCAAATCGAAGGCGTTTAACGGCCTTTCAATACTGAATCCAGGAATGCGAAAATCTTTGGCATCCCGCAAACATTCACCGTGTTCAACCACCTCAGCCTCATCCAGCCCATAATCAAATTCAACCACGTATCGACCACCAAGATGAACCTTCACCCCTGGATTGACCCTGCTGTAAAACAGGGCGTGCTCGGGTGTCATTATGTGAGCTAATTTCATGCTGTGCTATTTCCTAATCTCTTTACCGCACACCGTGCTGTATACGATCAATGGCATACGCCAGCGTGGACTCTTCCGGCATGTTTCTCTCGTTCATGTGAACACTTAACTCCTCAATTGCCTTTAAGTTGTAGATTGCCTGGCTTAAATCCAGGTTTGCCGCACGCTCCTTGAGGATCTTCGCATATCCCTGATTGTAAAGCAGCGCAATTTCACCACCAGAGCAGAGCACAAAGATATCTCTAAACCACCGTAGCAGTACCAACGTGAAGTCACTGCGGAATTCACGGTATCGGGCACTGACTTTAGCATCAAAGACCTCTTTGGCCTCTTCAATCTTGTCATGCTCTTGCTCTTCGCGTTTAACCAACCCTTCCACATGACTTTTCAGGTCGGTTAAAACTGAGAAGAGCGAGTTGCACATGGAGAGGCGCTGGATGGGTGTCCGGTAGAGATCGAATGAAAGGGTTTCAACCACACGCCCTCTCCAGGGTTCATCCAATTGGCGTATCTCATCCAGGTCAATGCGCTGACAGCGTGAGATTATCGTTGGCAGGAGCTGCTGCGGCGCTTCGGTCAACAGCAAAAAAATAGTTTTATTTGTGGGCTCTTCCAATGTTTTGAGAAAGGCGTTGGATGAGGATGTGTTCAGGCGGTCGGCGCCGACAATAACCCCTGCCTTCCACCCTCCTTGCATTGAGCTCTGACTGACCTTGGCCAGCAGGTTTCCGCGAATGTTATCAATGCCGATCACACGCGACTTCCTCTCTGGATATATCCACTCAATGTCCACCTGCGTCCGCTCCCTGACTTTGCGGCACCCGTTGCAGAGGTAGCACGGTTTGGCGCTTTGAGATTCACAGAAAAGATATTGCAGGATACGAATCGTCAGATCCATGGCTAAACCACGCAACGGACCAGTGATCAGATAGCCGTGCGCTGGCCTACCTGATTCAAAGGCGTGCTTGATCATCTCAAATGTGTCATCGATTAACATAGGGGTTAGGGAGTTGGAGGGGTTAGGGTGCTGGAGGGGCAAAAGAAACGTTGTTTGATAACCTCACAGATCTCGTGTTCCACAACGCTCTGTTCGCGCTCAGCATCAACCACGTAAAAACGCCCTTTCTCTTGCTTGGCTAAAGTCAGATAACCGTCGCGCAGACGGACGTGAAAACCATCGCTCTCAGCCTCAATCCTGTCCGGCGCTGAGATGCCACCCCTGTGGCGCTGAGCAAGCCGTTGCCTGCTGGTTGCAGGCGAGACATCGATCAGCAGGGTTAAATCAGGCTTTAGATTATTCACGGCAAAGTTGTTCAGCAGCTGCAACTGATGAATATCAAACCCTCGGCCAAACCCCTGGTAAGCCAGGGTTGAATCATTAAATCGGTCACAAAGCACCCAACGCCCGGCAATTAGCATGGGCTGAATCAGCTCTTGAACATGCTGTGCCCGGCTGGCGAGAAATAGCAGCAACTCCGCGCGATCCACCGGTGCTGTTCCGTCTACGCTGTGTTGAATAAGGGCGCGAATTTTTTCGCCAAGCGCGGTTCCCCCAGGTTCACGGGTCGCGACCACATCAACCCCCCGGGATGCAAGAAACAAGGCGAGTTTTTGGATGTGGGTTGATTTTCCGCCGCCTTCCGGCCCTTCAAATGTTATAAATTTTCCAGTTACCATAAAATCTATTCAATACTCTTTGTTTTTTATCTCTCACGGAGGCACAGAATTCTCGGAGCGTATACTTTAGCTCTCTGTGTCCTCTGCGACTCTGTGAGAGATAATTCTTGAAGCAGCAATTGCAAGCAAGCAGGCAGGCAGGATGCTTGCACTACTCCATTATCACTTTCAAGGTCACTGCTCAATAACTTGCTCACGTTTCCCTAAGTGTGCAGCGTTTGTTAATGCAGCATTTGGTTACGACTGCTAGCTGCTTTATAATTGCCTTAATTTCTGCCCATCTTTGGAGTCGCGGATACTCCATCCCTGGGCCGCCAATGCATCGCGGATACGATCCGACTCGGCCCAATTTTTCTCCGCGCGGGCCGTTGCTCTGGCATCCACCAAGGTTTGAATCTCGGCGGGAATCTCTTCACACGGACTCTTGCGTCCAAAATGGATCACACCCAGCACCCTGTCAAATTGTGAGAACAGCTCCAGAATAGCACTCGCCGCTGCAGGCGCCAAAGCACCAACGGAGAGAGTGCTGTTAGCCTCCCGCACCAGATTGAACAACGCGGCAAAAGCCTCGGGAAGATTCAGATCATCATTCACCGCCGCACTAAAGGCAACTTGCGCGCGCTGCGCCCATTCAGGCAGAGCGGCATTGTTGCCAGGCGCGGCAACCGCTGACAGGGCATCGACACACTCATCAACTCTTGCCAGCGCGACATGCGCTGCATCCAGAGCATCGAAAGTGAAGTTCAAAGGCTGCCGATAATGTCCGTTGATCAGCACATAGCGGATCTCCCGCCCTGACCAGCCTTTATCAATCAAATCGCGCAGGGTGAAAAAGTTACTAAGCGACTTGGACATCTTCTCGCCATTCACCCGCAGGTGGGCGCAGTGCATCCAGAGTTTCACATAAGGTTCACCAGTGGCTCCCTCCGACTGAGCAATCTCGTTTTCATGGTGTGGAAAGAGGTTATCAATGCCGCCGGTGTGTATATCAAAGCTGGCCCCAAGATATTTCATGGCCATGGCGGAGCACTCCAGATGCCAGCCTGGGCGGCCTTTGCCCCAAGGGGCATCCCAGGCAATATCACCGTCGTTGGCATCCCACCCCTTCCACAGCGCAAAATCCCCGTAGCTCTCCCTCTCATACTCATCCTGCGAAACCCGCGATCCAGCTCGCAGTTTTGTGCGGTCCAGATTGGCGAGTTTGCCATAACTTGGCAGCTTTGCCACGCTGAAATAAGCGGAGCCGTCATCAGATTTGTATGCTAGACCTTTATCAAAGAGTTTCTGAATCAGATCGACCATCTCTGGTATGTGATCTGTCGCAGCCGGGTAGACCTCTGCTGCCTCAATATTTAAAATCTTCAAATCATCAAAAAAAGCCGCGATAAAAGGGGCGGTGAACTCCTTGAGCGGTACCCCCTGCTCCAGCGCCCCGCGGATGGTTTTGTCATCCACATCAGTCAGGTTCATCACCTGCGTGATGCCGCATCCGTTAAATTTGATCACCCGCCGCAGGATATCCTCAAAGGTGTATGCGCGAAAATTACCAATGTGCGCAAAGTTGTAAACCGTGGGCCCGCAGGTATACATCCTCACATGATTATCCTTGAGAGGCTTGAAAGCCTCTTTAGTACGGGTCATACTGTTGTAAAAATTCATTTTTATCCTGTCGTTCCGGTTGACGATAACGTCGACGATGGCGGTTGACGATTACCAATCCCAATCGCAATCCATCATCGTCCACCCGCGTCCCTACTCATCCCCTGTTCTCTACTAGCACTACCGCCATGGCGGAAATACCCTCACAACGCCCCTCAAACCCCATACCCTCGTTGGTCTTAGCCTTGACTGATATGGCAGAGATATCAACCCGCAGGGTCTTGGCCAGCTTTTCTCGCATGGCGGGAATATAGGGCGTCATCTTTGGCTGTTCGGCAACAATAGTCGCGTCAGCGTTAGAAATTTGCCAGCTTTTGTCATGCAGACGTTTAACCACCGCAGATAGCAACGCCATGCTGTCAGCGCCCTTCCACTGCGGATCAGTGTCAGGAAAATGCGTCCCAATATCGCCATCGGCAACTGCTCCCAGCAGCGCATCGCAGATTGCATGACACAAAACATCGGCATCCGAGTGTCCCGTCAGCCCTTTTTCGTGGCTTATTTCCACTCCCCCGATGATTAACCGACGCCCCTTGCAGAGCCGATGTGAGTCAAATCCAATTCCCGTACGAAACATCCATACATAATATTAACTATGGGCATTAAATTCAAGGACGAATGGAGAATTGCGACGTAATTTTCTTTTAAGATTTTGTAAAGTGCTGAAGAAGTAGATTCAGCGACCACACAGTGGTCACTGATTCGAGGATAAAAAACTTCAGTGCTGATTACCAGCTTCAGGCGACATCCTTGTTGTTGCCTTGATGGCGGATCAAAGTTGAAATGAATGGGAGCAGACCCAGAGCGTTCACTGCGACATAGAGCAGATGGCTGGCCAGGCTGAGCGCCACCAGCTCCTCGGGCAGCAAGGTGAGCCCCCCTGCTACTCCGAGCGCCGCATATTCGCGCAGTCCAATGCCGCCGACCGAGATTGGCAATGCTGAAACCACTCCGAAGAGAGGAATGACATACCAGACCGAGTTGAGCGCTAAATCAAGTCCCAGTGCGCGGATAAGAAATATGTGACAACCAATTTTCAATCCCTGTGAGAGCAAGGCGGCTGCGAACACAGCCGCGCAACAGGGCCCATCCTTAAAAAAAGTCAGCAGCGCGCGCGCAAACTGAGCCACCCGCCCCCCCCCAACACCTATCTGCCTGTGGGCCATAAAAATGAGC
>Ga0265294_10001341_pt1 | contig 33252 bp, 17 predicted proteins | sample MunlanPumphouse3_FD_192504 | JGI IMG/M metagenome (GOLD analysis project Ga0265294, IMG submission 192504) | Groundwater microbial communities from a municipal landfill in Southern Ontario, Canada - Pumphouse #3 | ecosystem: Environmental > Aquatic > Deep subsurface > Groundwater | place...
CCTAATCGCCCTTTAGAGTGGAGGACATATGCCTTCTCTCCGACCCCGTCACCATCTGCATCAGTACCAGAATAGTCCTTCCAGTAATTTCCAAGATATCCTGTGTGTTCAGTACCATTGAAAACATAGTTCACAGGAGTCGTTGTATTCCAGGAATCTGTGGCATAGGTCGACATGGTTGAGGTTGTAGAGATATTGTTCAGGTATACATGGTTCACACTCTTACAATTAATGAAAATGCTGGTCCCGTATTTTTGGGGTAATTCAATGATATTCTGCCTGATTATGTTGCCAGTCACAGTGCTGTGGAGATAAATCCCGGTTTTACAGTGAGATACTCTGTTCTTTGATATCAGATTGTTGTCTGATTTATCCCTGACCTCTATGCCGTACCTGGACTTCACTCTGTTGTTCAGGATTTTATTGCCATCTGCATCAGATAAGTCCAGGCCATCAGATCCAGCACTCAATGTATTGTTTTCAATAGTGAAGTCATTGCCATTTATCAGGTATATGGCAGACTTGCTACCTTCAAAGATATTGTTTTCAATAATGCAGGTATTGGCATTATGGGCGTAGATGCCATATGTGCCCCCTATTATATTGTTGTTCTTTATGACGCAGTCATCCACATCGCAGAGTTTAAGATACTTAAATCTCAGGCCTTCAATGGTTATATTACTGGTCTGAAGATCGATGGTTGAACCGGTGATAATGGTATTGCCTGGACCATTCCTGGATTTCAGTGTTATACCCTGCTTAATGTTAAGAGATTCAGGATATGTGCCGTCGTCCACGACAATTGTGTCGCCGTCCTGTGCTATCCGGAGGGCATCACCAATCGATGAAAAATCTGCAGACTGGTCATCATCTACAGAAAACGTCATAGGACCAGATCTTTTATCCAGGACGCTGACATTTGCAGAGCTCGTTATTATGCCTTCTGGATTACTTACTGAGGCGGTTATGATGGTATTTCCTGCCTCAATTGCAGAGAATGACCTGTTTTGATCCAATGTACCCACACTCTCATTGCTGACTGACCAGAGAACAGTTACATTCTTGATCCCAATTCCAAGGCCATCAAATGCCCTGGCAGTGAACTTTTTTGTATCACCTTTCATCAGAATGATCTCATGTGGCACCAGTTCTATTGATACAGGATAATCTGCAAAAACGCTCACATTTGCGGAATCCTGTATCAGTCCTTCAGGAGAATCCCGTAAGGCCGTTATGACGGCCTTACCTGTCCCTGTTGCCGAGAAGACACCATCCTGATCAACAGTTCCCACACTCTCATTGCTGACTGACCAGACAAAGGATGAGGAATCTATGCCCCTGAAAGTACGCCCCAGTTCATCAAATGCCTTAACAGTGAACTCTTTTGTGTCACCTTTCGCCAGAGTGATCTCATGTGGCGTTATTTCTGCTGATACAGGATAGTACACAACATCAGGTGTTGTGATGACCCCGTCTTTATATGGGGCCAGGAGTGGGTAATTATCGCCTCCTATACTGTTAATGGCATATGGCGCGTCAAGGATGCCGTTATCGTCATCATCCAGTGCGATGATTCCTTCCCAGTAGTTGCCTAAATATCCGGTATATTCAGAACCATTGTAATGATATGTGATTGGAGTACTTGAATTTAAATTATAGGCTGCATCTGGTTTACATCTGCACAATCTGCTTTTTCCATCAAGTATTCTCACATTATTCATGCAGAATTTGATATCTGGGTTGGATTGACTATCAAAGTATAGTACTCCGTTAGTACCTCCCTGTAATGTATTGCCTGTAACAATGTGATTGGATCCACTCAAGATCAAAGCGCTGGATCTTTTCTTTGAGTATATTGTATTATTGGTGAGGTGGTTGCTGTTACCCCCTACAAATAACGCCCCCTGGACATAGGCCTCATCCCCGTCGTCCAGGAATGTATTATCTGATATCCATGACTCATCTGGGCATAACTTTGAGGAGGTTTTAAATGTATTATCTGTGATGTTTTGCCATTTGTTGCCATGATGAATGAGAATGGCAAAACGAGTGCCTGAGATTGTATTCCTGCAGATGGTGTTGTTGTATGAGGTGGACCAGATGCAGATTCCATTATAAGGGGCAGTGATGGAGTTGTTTATGATTGTATTGTTTGAGGTGCCGGCATAGGTGTTTAAGAGATAGATCCCGCCGTCTGTAATGTTATTTGAATCAACTGTCAGATTGGAATATTTATCGTCATGAAGCCTGGTACGATCGCCTTTAATCACGATATTGCCTTTTATTCTAAGACTGGATATCGTCACATCACTTGCTTGGACAGTAAACCCTCCATCAATGACTGCCTTGTCTGAAGCACTCTCTGAGACTATCATGACAGGGTGGTCAATAAAGACATTCTCCTGGTATGTGCCATTCATTACAACAATCATCTCTCCATCGCGGGAAAAGTTCACTGCGTCCTGAATTGTTTTAAAATTACAGGAATCGTCGCCAACAGATATTCTGTCTGTGTCTGATGAGAACACCTCTATCTCAGCAGTGGCAATATTATCTTCAAGGAAGGCTGAGATGGTGGTTTTTCCGGCTCCGGCTGGAGAGAAATACCCTGATTGATCCACAGTTCCGACACTGGAATCTGAAGATTTCCAGGTGTAATCTAATGTATAATTTTCCTCAGCTATCACTGAACCGGCGCTGTCAAATGCCTGTACTGGTATTTTGTATGGGTCTGAATTTTCCCATATTTTAATTGAAGCAGGAGAAATATTTATACTGTAAATCTGAGGCCTGATGAATACTTCAATATCAGTGACTCTGTCGATTGATCGATCTGTATTCTGGATTCCTGTTCCATGAAGCTTCAGAGGCCAGTATAATCTCTCGTCAGTAACCATGTCGGGAAGTTCTGCGCCATTTAACCTGTATGCCATTACAAATGTCTTGTTTCCAAGTAATTCATCGCTGGTAAATTCTGAGATTGCATCTCCTTTCAGGGTGCTTTTAACACGTATCTTATAGCTGTCTGCTGCAAGGGTCTCATTGAATGTTGAGTGATCACTGTCATCAACCAGACCCACAAGTAATGAGAGATTCAGTCCTTCCCATAATTTGCCTCCATTGTCAGTAAAAGATGCCAGATTGTTGTCTGCAAGCTCAATGAACTGAGTTCTGTTAAGGCTTGTAGTGGTGATCCCATTAACATTCAGGGTCCAGTCAGATCTTCTTTTGAATCTTACCTCAGCATTCCCGGTCACTGTGCCGTTTTTAGCAGATATTGTTGATTTCCCATAATCCAGGATCTGCACGACTCCACTGCTGCCATTAACAAGACAGACAGTTTCGTTGCTGCTTGACCACGTGTATATGATACCCTGAACCAGATCTCCAAACTGGTCATATCCTGTTGCATTAAATGTGTGGAATTTAGCGTCATCGTCATACAGATGCAGCTCAGAAGGAGACACACAGATGTTATCAAGGGCAATATTCACAGAGCCGGTAACATTTACAATTGCAGAGCCATTTACACCCCCTGTTGTCGCCAGAATCTCTGTCTCGCCCAGAGACCTGGGAATGAAAAGCCCGGAACTGTCAATTGTTCCCACTTTCTGATTTGTACTTGTCCATTCAAATGAGGCTCCACGGATCTCCCGGTCCAGTTCGTCATAGGCTCTGGCAGTAAAGATTTCCTTCCCATTCAGTGGCAGTTGCAGTTCTGATGGAGATATAACCACTTTTGCTACAGGCAGTGGGGGTGAGCCTGAAACAGTCCATCCACTGTATTCTTCAGTGGATTCAGGGTCAGTCAGGCGGTTTGTCCAGGAAGTGAGACAGTCATTAACAGAATCGGCATTCTTTCCATAGCCATATACATTAAATGCCGCCATTGTTGTCAGGTTCTCCAGTTCATACTGCACCCTTAAGGGATGAGCAGAAAGGATACCGCCTTTTAGATCAACAAACATCAGCCTGAATGTATTTGAGGTGTCACTCACATCCTGACATGAATAAAGTGGATATGTTGTCTGTGCAGCAGGTCTCCAGGTTTGAGGGCCATAAATAAAGTCATCTCTGGTAAACCACTCATCAATCGTTGCATTAACATATTCCTTGGATGTCGGCGCTGCATGGGGTGTTGGATTTGGCACCCACTGATATCCGTCAGCCCTGATATGCAATCTGAAATCCTCGGGAATTGTTCCATTTACAGCAACACACAGGAATATATTGTCATGATATCCGCGGCCTCCGGTCTCTGTGACATAAAATGTTCCAGACTGATCATTTGTATTGGTTACCTGCCCATATCCACCAGAACGATTTGAGATGTGAATTGCATTGAGACCTCCGCCCTTCCATCTGATGCGAAATGTATTGTCTCCAAAATCATTAAATCTTACACCTTCATCATTGGCAACCTTCAGGTAAACATTGTCAACAGCCGTAATCACGCCTTCAGGGCTGTTAGCATTGGATAATGTCTCCATTCTGGTCGTTTTTGCCGGGGGCCCAGTCACACTCAGATCGGTGGTTCCGGTCACTGTGCTGTTCATGACAGAGGCGGTGATCACCGCAGATCCTGGAGCAATGGCCGTGAAAGAACCTGTGCTGTCCACTGTGCCCACAGAGGCATTGCTGCACTCCCAGGCAAATGTGAGATCAGGGATCTCTCTGCCTGTGGAATCATATGCCGCCGCAGAGAAGATCTCTGTCTCATTCTCTGTCATCCCGGCAGTCCCGGGTGTTATATTGATCCATGAGATCACATCCCAGACTGGTGCCTGTATCGTTAGATTGGCATCCTCTTCTGACTCAGTGAGATTCAGAGGAGAGAGGACTGTGTTGTTTATATCGGCATCTGTGCCTGAGACATTTGTCTCAGAGACAGAGAGGTTCTCTGCTACTGCAGGTATGACACAGAGAGCGATAATAACAAGAATTGCAATACTCAGCGATACAAAGTAGCAGATCTTTTTCCGGAGTTTTTTGCCGGATCCAGGTATAACATCAGGGTAATTCATAACGAAAACCTCACATTTATGGTCTTTGTAATATCCAGAATTATGAATATCAATACAATTGTGGATCCAGTGTAAATAAAAACCTTTTCATGGAACCCTAAGTTAAACACATTCCATTAATGTGTATCTACCAGATTGAATGAACCTGACCGCATATATGCAGGCAATTCTGGATTATATCCCTGAAATGAAAATTTACGATAAATTAAAGCAAAAAAGGAGGAGGTTTAGAAATCAATGATCCAGCCACTGCTTTTTGTATCAATCACTCTGTTTGTCCAGGATACGGATTTGCCCTGCTTTGACTGATTGCACCAGGTGTAGATGTCGAACAATGCATCTCCATCATAACCTGTAATAGTGTAACTAACGTTGATCATGCCATTGTCTGTAAGGGTGCTATTGCTGATGGTGGCATTCAGTGTGCCAAGGCCCAGGTCAATGAACATGACATTATATTTGTCTGATGAGTTCGCCATGTTCTGACCATAATACATCGGATAATTATCATCAAAATACGGGCGCCATGTGCAGTTTATATCAGCATTGTCATTCTCGAGGAAATGACTGTTGTCAAATGTGCCAATATTGACAGAATCATAGTATGTGACTGACTGTGGATATGCAATCGTTGGCAGTGGAGTCCAGTTATATCCGGAGGCTACAATGTTCAGTTCAAGATTCGTGGTGTTGGCTACTCCAGGAACACCGAACATGACTATTGCCGAGTCACTGCATCCAGGATCCTTACTGGTGTCTGAGATATAGAAATTTCCAGAGTGACTCTTATTGGTGTAGACATCTCCATCCAGATCAGTCGTGCTGTCTGTGATATGAATTGCCTTGAGACCTCCGCCAGACTTTGAGAAGTTGAAGTAGTAGGTATTATTTGGATAAGGTTCATAAAATGCCCCATTGGCCATCTCGATATATGTCTGGTTGTTGTCTGCAAAATCCACCGCAGAAACCGGCGCAATACACACAGCGAGCATCAGCAGGACTGCCGATATCATCGCCGCTTTCAATACCATTGCTTTTCCTTCTATTTTCATATTAAATCCTCTCTTACACTCATATGGCCCTGGGATCTCTATCAGATGCCAGGATCCTGTCAACACAGGCCTGGGCACAATGTATATTAAAATCATTGAACTTCGAGCCGATATCAACGAAATACTATTTAATCCTATTATATATATTGATATTGAATCAAAGTTGAGTAATATAATTCATTGTCAGAATGCCTGGCTCTGTGATAGGCTGCCTCTGACAGAGATGCAGGTGATGTATCAGCATATCCTCGGGACCCTGCAGGGCAACCCAGGTCCCCTGGCCGGGGCTCATGCCTGCACAGCAGATCCCCACTCAGATTGCACGCTATTTTGTGGTATGTCGCCGTGTCAGGGCGGCCTGGGGGGTTACAGAGCGGCAGCCTGATGCTGCCTGACATGATAAACAGGGGTACCTGAATGGGTATCCTGATCATGAACCAGACATACAAAATAGCAGTACGTGACCGCGTACCTGAGAGAATCCGCTCCCAGGGCAGGGACTGTGAGGTGCAGGAATACAGCGACGAGGGCTATCTCAGGCACCTTGAGTACAGGCTGCTCACTGAGATGGAGGCATACCTTGAGTCAGAAGAGCCTGAGAGGCTCGCTGATCTTCTGGAGGTCATATACAGGGTTGCCGAACTCAGGGGGGTCTTGCCTGATGAGCTCGATGGTCTCAGGCAGAAGATGGCCGCTGAAAAGGGGGGATTTTCCGGGAATCTGGTGCTGCTCTCTGCTGCGGGGGGGCTGTGTTCCTGTGAGAAGAGTGAGGGGATATTTGAGGATGACTGAGGCTTAACTGGAGTCTCTGAAGGTCAGATATGAAGTCAAATCGGAAATTAAACCTGGCTTCAGTATAGGCAGGGTGCGAGCGTCAGCGAGCTCGAGAAGACGCTTGCGTCTTCGAGGGGCGACTGCGTCCCCCCACCAGCCCCTCGAAACACTCTGTGTTTCTCAAGTTCGCTTTGCTCACTCCCAGCAGAGGATTGTCCCCTGTCGGGTGCCAGTCTCCGGATTTGCGAAACGGGGATATTATCCATTATTGCCACCCCTCACAAAAAAAATCCAAAAAAAAAGAACCGGAGTCCTACTCAGCCTTCAGGTCGAATTCACAGGTGCTGCACCTCTCAGGCAGCACCAGGAACTCCTCCTCTGTTCTGTAGGCATTGTTGCCTGTGACCTTGATCTCATAGTTGCCTATGGCCATGTACTCAAAGGTGTGGGGCGTCTTCTCACCCGTGTTCTTGCCATTCAGATAGATCTTTGCACCTGCCGGGTCACTTGTGACACAGAGCGAGCCTGAGGTGTAGGGTTTGAGTGTAAATGCAAGGCTCTCGTCTGCATCATCATATGGGCTGTCTGTAATCCAGACCTGCTCATCATCAGGCAGGAATCCCTGTTTCGAGACAGATACCCTGTGCGGGCCGTCTGATACATTTACAACCAGACACGGGGTCTGGAGGCCTGTTCTGAAACCATCTACAAAGACATCCGCACCCACAGGTGTGGAGTCCACCTGCACCCCACAGAGGAGATAATCCCTGGGTTTGACTGTACAGGTGCTGTCAGATGATCCTGGATAGATCCTGTATGAAAGGTACTGGCCATCCATCATTATGGTGACATACGGGTTCAGACCCGCTGTCTCGACCTTTCTTGGGATCTTACAGACCGGGCCTCTGCCGTCTGCTGTGAAACTCTTCTCCCTGTACCTTGCAGACTCTATGGTCACGGTCGTGGTCGAGGCAGTCGAATCGGCATCGAAGAATACATCACTGATACAGTTCCTGTCGACCCATACTGTCTTTTTTTCGGTGCCAAACTTCATCTTGTCAAGCTTGACTTTGACTGTGTGGACACCCTCCTTCAGGCCGCAGATCATCTTTGGTGTGATGTAACTTGTCTTCTTGTTGTCTATGTAGATGGTCGCCCTATCAGGCCTGGAGCTGACATATACCCCGCCTGTGCGTGAGATCTCCGTGACCTCTGGCTCAGGGGTTTGGGTTTCTGAGACCTCGGCCACTTCGGGTGTTGGGGTGGCCTTTACAGCCTCTGAGGTTGTATTCACGACAGGGGCCGGAATTGGCTCAGCCTTTCCAAATATCATCTCAGATATTGACCTGAAAAATGAACCGATAAGGCCTTCGTCATCTTCATCTGCACCCAGTGTGGTAGTTGGTTCAGGGGTGGTCGCTGTCTCTTCAGGAGTGCTCACAATGAGAGCAGGCGTGAGGGTCGGTTCAGGCGTCTCATTGAGAGCGGCAGTGGAAGGAGCCTCCTCCGCTTTCCCGATCATATCAGCTACCACTGTCTCCTCAGGGCCGTAACCAACAGTCAGGATGACATTCCTGTTCTCAAGACAGTCGCCTGAGAGGCCCTCAGGATAGCTGCCCACAGTTGCGGAGTTGCCTGAAGCCCTCAGGAATGGCCGCACATCAAGGCCGGCCAGACTGATATTTGATTCTCCCCCACGGAGTTCACCTGTCCAGTCCCAGTCATTGAATGTGATGATATTACCCTCGCCATCAAAGCCTGGGGGTATGGTGCTCAGCACACAGAGGCTGGCACTGCCGACCTCCTGTGTTCTGATATCACCGTCAAGCCCTGTCTCTGTCACGGCCTCCTCCTCAGGTGCCCCTCCAAGCAGGTCTGCCATCACAACGTCGCAGCCCTCCCCTATCCAGTAACCTGTCTCAGGCATCTCCGGACTGGCGCAGACCAGCACCAGGGCGCCGCCATATACTGTGCAGGAGTCGCCTATGTTCTGGATCTCAAGTGTGTAATCGCCTGATCTGCTGATCCTGCCGTTTGCATCGATGCAGAAGGTGTCAGCCGCAGGAGTGGTGGAGGACTTCATACCATCAGAGTAGTGCCTGTCTGCCTCCAGGACCCGGTCATCAAGGCTGAATCTGAGATCAGGGGCATTTGCTGTTCTTGTATCCCCCGGACGTGTGGTGTAGATATAGAGGATGGCCTCCTCTGGTGTGGCATTTGCAGGTATCTCTACAGGCACTGTGAATATGCATGAATCCCCGGCTGCCACCTCTGCGGCCTCTTCTGTGGTTCTGAAGACAAGCACAGTCCCGTTGAGTGAGCCGGTTTTGAGGACACTGAGCTTCTTTCCTGTAAACTCTGATTTGCCACTGTCTGAACTGCCGCTGCTGCCTGATGAGTAGTCTGACTCATCTTCACTGCCAATTACAGAGAATCCACTGCTGCCAGAGCCTGATACCCTGTTTGTCCATGAGATGCCCTCACCCTGATTTGACTGATTGCACCATGCATATACATTGAATGTAGAGAATGTGTTGAGGTTCTCGACGGAATACTCAATCTCTGAGGCTCCGTTGTCTTTCAGGTCACTCAGGCCTGAGTTCCTGCCAAGATTCCCGACCCTGAGGTCGATGAACACAAAGTATAGTTCTTCATCTCTGCTCATGTCCTGTCCATAGTAGACCGGGTAGTTCTCTGGATCATTGTTGCCGGCAGGTTTCCATTTCTGAGGGCCATAGACAATATCTGACTTTGTAATGGCGGTCTCCACAGCCCCGTCCACATATTCGATATCATCCATTGAGGGTGGCTGGTTCACCTCAGCGGTGGGCGCCCATCTGTAACCACTTGATTTGATATTCAGCTTAAAATCATCAGGCACCTCACCTTTTACAGCGAACATGAGGATGAGGTTGTCATTGAATCCCCGCCCCCCTGTGCCTGAGATATAGAAGGTTCCTGAGTCCTCATCTGTTTTAGTTACCTGGCCATACTCTTCAGAGGGATCTGTGGTGATGTGGAGCTGGTTAAGGCCCCCGCCATCGAATTTGATATAATAGCTCTCACCATTTGCAGTGTTAATGTCCACATGCATACAGTCAGGCAGTACTATGCCCCCGAAGTCGCCTGCACAGGCAGGTGCAATACAGATCCCGGATATCAGCAGCAGGACAGCGAGTGCCGCCACTCCCCTGAACTCAGGAAATCCCATGGATTTATTATTCATAATGATTGTCTCCGATCATATGACTGGACACTTCCGGATCAGCAAGAGCCAGAACGGGCTCTGATTCCGGATGTGTCTGATTTAGTTAATATTCATACCTTAATCTGATATCCTTTGTTAATCTCATTCAGAGGCCATCCATAATAATATTTTGTTTTAATATTTATGCACTCCCGGGTGTTTTTCTGAAAATATTAATAAAAAACAAATTATTTAACCAGACACCTGTAATCTGAAAACAATGGGAGCAGGGGGGGATTATCTGGAGAATCTTAAGGAGGGGGTGTCCGGGTGGTTCAGGGGGCGGCGGTCTCTTATTTGCTCCTGGCTGAACTGTATAATCCCCTATTTCTTATATCTGGTTATCGCCTGTGTTCCATGTTCTCTGTTTTTCATATCCTGTGGATCTGGTGGGACAGATATTGATAACGCGAGGTATGTCCTCAGTGCCCTGATACAGGGCCAGGCAGCGATAATATCCATAGTCATCACCCTGACACTTGTCGCTGTTCAGCTGAGCGCAAGTGCATATTCCCCACGTGTGATTGACATCATGAAGAAGAACCCTGATATGTGGGTTCTCCTGTTCGTTTACGCTGTTTCCATAACCTACGGGATTCTGGTGCTGAAATCGCTGGATGTGATGTATATTGAGGTTCCTGTCGGGCAGGGAGTTGTCAGTTCCGGAATCCTGAGCAGCAGCCCCGCAGTTTTAGGATTTTCCTTTGAGGATCTTGTAAATTTAGCCTGTGTTGAGGGAGTATTCTCATTGATTGCACTCTTCCCGTACATGAGCAACACCCTCTCCCTCCTGAAGCCTGAAAATATAATTAAGAGCCTTGCAGGTGAGATCAATGAAGACAATATCCTTGATGATAACAATAGCCCGTTTCAGCCGGTTTTTGATATAATCCACGCCTCCATTGGAAAATATGATCTTACTACTACAAGGGTCGGGCTGTCTGCTGTGGAGAGTCGGGTCAAGGATATTATACGAAATAAAAGTGTTGAGACAAGTGATGCAGATACTGGTGCGGCTGTCAAAGAGGGTGAAAATAAAAAAGAACCTGAAAATGATGATGTAGGTGATGCAGAGTCTGGTGCAGCCGTCAAAGAGGGTGAAAATAAAAAAGAACCTGAAAATGATGATGTAGGTGATGCAGAGTCTGGTGTGGATGTAAAACAGAATGAAGATAAAATAGAAAATAAATCTCTAAATCAAAATAATAAGATATCGGAAAAGGTTTGTTCCTACCTTGAGAGATGTGCTTTTGCTGCTCTCAATAATAATGACGAGAAGGTTATATCTGAGTTGGCAGATACTGCTGAAGATTTTGGATCGTTTTTAGCTGAAGAAAATCTTGAAGAAGCAACGCAAAAAGTGGTGTATGTACTTGAAAATGTCGGGATAAAATCTGCAGATAAAGGTCTTGAATTTGCAACAGGAGATGTAGCAATTGCACTTGGGACTGTCGGGATAAATTCTGCAGAAAAAAACCTTGAAAAGGCAAAAAATTCTGTAATCTTTGCGCTTAAATATACAGGTTTAAAATCTGCAGAGATGAGGCTCGAATACGCAACAATGGAAGTGACAAATGCACTCGGAACCATCGGGGGAATATCTGCAGATGAAGTGCTTGCAGATACAATATCCAGAGTTTCAGATGTCCTTAAAGGAATTGGGAAGAAATCTGTTGAGAATGGGCTCAAAGATGCAATGTTGGGAGTCACAACTGCACTTGGATTTGTAGGTGAAATATCTGCAAAAAATGGGCTTATAGATGCAGCAAAGGGCGCAGCAGATGCACTTGGGGCTCTTGGTATAAAATGTGCAGAGAAGGGTCTTGAAGATGCAACCTCAAACGCAGTACATGCGATGTTAAAAATAATAACTACAGAGAAATCAGTAGAAATTAATCGTATATTACATCCCATTCTCGCAGAATCCCTGAAAACGATAAAATCTCTCTCAGAACCGGTTGTTTTGAATACCCTTGAAGAATTCAGATCTGAAATATCAAAATTGGCAAGATCTAAAACACGGTTAGGTCAGTTTGAGAATTATTATGCGAACACCTGTGGCTATCCCCCATTAGACCAGAAAACCCCCAGCCCCAAATTAAAACCCTTATAACCTCTGCCCTGCAAATCCCAATACAGGAGAGATTATGACAATTTTATTAAGCATGGATGACACCGACAGCCTCGACTCCAGGGGCACCGGCAGGCTTGCAAGAACAGTTGCAAAGGAGATCTCAGCCCTGTACCCGGTATATGGTGTCACCCGGCACCAGCTATTTGTCCATGAGGACATCCCATTTACATCACACAACAGCTGCGGCGTGGTGCATATCCAGGCAGAGGGACAGGCCGCGGCAGACAGGATCTATGAGATTGCACAGGAGGTAATGCTCGGTGACTTCATAGAAGGCAGTGACCCCGGGGTCGCAGTCGCCCGGCCTGAACAGCTCGCGCCTGCCCTTATTGCATTTGGAAAGGATGCCAAGCATATTGTCCTCAATCAGGAGAAGGCCCGCAGACTTGCAAAGAATCTCAGAATCCCTCTCAAAGGCCTTGGCGGCACAGAAGGCGGGGTCATAGGCGCGATGGCAGGCCTCGGTCTGGCAGCGACTCAGAATGACGGCCGGTTCCTGATGCTCGGCAGAATCAGGGAACTCGAAGGGCCACACACTGCACAGGAACTTCTTGAGGCAGGCATAGACCAGATCTGCACCACAGACGGCCGCCCTGTTACCGAAGGCATGATCCTGGCAGATGAAGGCAAATCCGTAAAGCCCTGCCCTGTGGGTGGAAAGGCCGTGCTGTTTGTTGATGACACTGACGGGGTTCTGAACGCAGTCAAGAGAGACTGATCAGGATCTCAGCAGACTATAGTCAAAAACCATTTTTTTAGTGACACTGCTCCCCTGACTGAAGTGGGGTGGCCTTCTGCCTGCTTTCTTAGTAAATGTGGTGAGCCTTCTTCATTATGATTACGAATATATTTTCAGAAGCGAGGTTCGTGACCATAATATATGCCGCATCTGGTATATCCCATAATAATCGGGGTAGCCTGCATCATTCAGACAATCGCGGCTGTCCTGACAGAGGAGTCAGATTGTCAGGAACAGGGCTGCTATCAGAATATATCTGAGGCTTACAATTATCTTTTTTCAATCCTGATTCACCTGCCTGTAAGTGCCCAATACATAAATCGGCAGATATAATACAGGGACTCATAAATAGGTGAATGTATGTTATTTAATTCGGGTCATATGTTTATCATTATGAGGTAATTGTTGTGAATGAGCCTGGTTTTTTTCTGAAATATATTCTGATTCTGCCTGTGTACTGTCCGGGCGATGTCTGATACCTGCATAGTCAGGCATAGTCTTCTGGGAAATTGTGCCCATAAAACCGCGGATCTGCCAATGACTCAATATATCTGAAACCATGAAACTAACATACATCCTGAGAAGGCTCCTGTATTCAGCAGCGGCATTCGGCACCAGCGTTATCATCACATTTTTCCTCCTCCACCTCATGCCTGGTGACTATATCACCCAGTATCTGGAGCAGATCTATGCTATAGCCCCTCCTGAGGTTGTTCAGATGTACAACCAGGCCTATGGACTGGATCGTCCCCTTACAGAACAGTTTTTCACCTATTTTTCAGGGGTATTCCATGGAGACTGGGGCTACTCCTTAAGTTACAGCCGGCCGGTTCTGGAGGTGATCTCTGAAAAACTGTTCTGGACACTGGTAATCCTCCTGCCTGCGACTTTCCTTTCCATCATCGTTGGCATTGTAATAGGGGCATATTCGGGTTGGAAACGTGGCTCAAAGGTCGATCTTGCACTGCTGAATGGGATGATCTTCCTCAGGGCAATACCCTCATACTGGCTCGCCCTTATGATCCTCCTTATATTCTCATATTATCTTGGAATCTTCCCTCTTGGTGGCTATGTGAGCCTCAGTGCCCTTGATACCGGGATCGACCCCATTGATGTACTGAACCACGCCGCTCTCCCGATCTTCACTCTATTCCTCTTCTCTGTGACCGGAATCTACTATCTGATGCGGAACTCGATATTAATGACAGTCGGAGAGGATTACATCGTCACAGCCCGGGCGAAGGGCCTTGACGAACTGACAATCCTCAGAAAACATGCCATGAAGAATGCCATGCTCCCGATGGTGACAAGTGTTGCCCTCCAGTGTGCAGGAATGATCACAGGGAGCATCTTTGTAGAGACGATCTTCTCCTGGCCCGGCCTTGGAATGCTCACCTTTGAGGCTCTGAAAATCCGGGATCTCCCACTGCTTCAGGGAATCCTGCTGATGGATACACTCATTGTCATTATTGCGAACATCGCCGCTGACCTGATCTATCCATTGATAGATCCACGTGTGGAGGTGGGCGAAGATGTCAGGAAATAATCTCTCATTTTACCTGAGTTTTGGTGTTGTCCTCATCTATGCTGCTTTTGCCCTCTTTGCGCCCATCATTGCACCCTTTGATCCCTTTATGATCTCAGGAGCGCCTCTTGCTTCCCCTGACGCCACGCACCTGCTTGGAACAAATGACCTTGCACAGGATATCTTCAGCAGGCTGATCTGGGGCACGAGGGCGACTCTCTTCCTTGGTATTGTCGGGGCTCTGATCTCAGTCACCCTGGGCACAGTTATCGGGATTGTTTCTGGGTATTATGGTGGCATGGTCGATGAGATCATCATGCGATTCCTTGACGTAGTCATGACCATCCCTTTTTTCCCTCTCCTTCTTGTACTCACGATCTTCTTCAGACCAGGGATCTACACGAGTGCAGTACTTATGGGAATCCTTGGCAGCATTCAGGGAGTACGGATTATCAGGTCACAGGTGCTCTCCCTTGCAGTCGCGGACTTCGTAGTCGCGACAAAGGCACTTGGTGCCAGGGGCAGTTATATCATGGCAAGGCATATCCTTCCAGGTATTCTCCCTCTTGTGGGTGTGAAATTCGTCTTTTCAGCCCAGCATTTCATGCTCATAGGCATTGGTCTTGGTTTCCTTGGCATGGGGGATCCAGGTGTAGTCGACTGGGGGCAGATGATCAACCGTGCAAGTCAGAATGGGGGTGTAATCCTTGGTCTCTGGTGGTGGCTCTTCCCGCCGGGCCTGGCAGTGACATTTCTCTCCCTTGCTCTTGCATGGTTTGGATATGCCTGTGAGGACAGGATCAACCCAAGAATCCAGATGATGAGGGTGTGAGTATGGAGAAGGTGCTTCTCGATGTCAGGGGGCTGAAAGTCGGATTTCCGACGATGGACGGCCAGGTAAAGGCTTCCGATACTGTGGATCTCAGGATCGCTTCCAGAGAGACCCTTGCCCTTCTTGGAGAGACCGGATCAGGAAAGACTGTGCTTGGTATGGCGATCCTGCGCCTCCTCCAGCCCAATACCATAATTGAAGGGGAGATCCGCTTCCTTGACCGTGATCTTCTTACCATTCCTGAGAAGGATATGCGAAAAATGCGTGGTAAGGAGATCGCTATCGTCCTCCAGAATTCAGGTACTTCTCTTAACCCTGTTTATACAGTCGGCACCCAGATTGCAGAGGCCATCAGCCTGCACCAGGGTCTGAAGAAACCGGCGGCTCTGTCCAGGGCAGTGGAATTGCTTGATGCTGTCAGGATCCCGGATCCTGATCGCATGGCCAGGGAGTATCCACACCAGTTTAGTGGGGGTATGCGGGAACGGGTGCTCATTGCCCTGGCCCTTGCCTGTAATCCTTCGTTTCTGATTGCAGACGAGCCCACCAAAGGCCTGGATTCTGTGACCAGACAGCAGATACTTGATCTCTTCAGGGAGATCAATCAGGACAGGGCTGTCCTTTTCATTACCCATGACATTGATGCCGCAGCAGCCCTTGCCACACGGGTCGCTGTGATGTATGCCGGGGAGTTTGCTGAGATCGGACCCGCTGCTGCGGTTCTTGGACATCCGGCGCACCCATATACCAGGGGTCTTCTTGCTTCTCTTCCTGAACGTGGGATGCGGGCAATCCCGGGTTCAGCTCCATCGCTCATCACCCTGCCTGAGGGATGTCGATTTTCGCCCAGGTGCACCTCCGTCTCAGAACGATGCACTCTGGAACACCCCGGGCTTGTCAGAGTAGGGCCCGGACATTATGCAAGGTGCATGCTTTATGATTGAGGTCTCTGATCTCAGGACCTCTTATTCAACAGGTTTTCTCCACAGGACTGAGATCCGGGCAGTGGACGGGGTATCATTTGAGATCAACTCCGGTGAAACCCTTGGTCTTGTAGGTGAGAGCGGGTGCGGGAAGACAACTCTTGGCTGCTCAATTCTGCGCCTTGTGGAGCCGACATCAGGTCAGGTCGTCGTGAATGGAACTGATATCACTGCTCTCTCAGGAAGGGCCCTCAGGCAGTTCAGGTCACATATGCAGATGATCTTTCAGGACTCCTATGCCTCTCTCAACCCAAGATTCCGAATCCGCGAGAGTATTGCGGAGCCTATGAAGATCCATCATATGGGGGATCAGAGCACAATTGACCGCAGGGTCAGGGAACTGATAGAAGAGGTTGGGCTGAATGAGGAACACCTGAACCGCCGGCCGTACGAGCTCTCAGGTGGCCAGAACCAGAGGGTGGTTCTTGCACGTGTCCTTGCCATCAGGCCTGAGTTTATTGTGGCTGATGAGCCCACCTCTGCCCTTGATGTATCTGTCCAGGCCCAGATTCTCAACCTGATACGCGACCTGGGACAGGATTATCATATGACCTGTCTATACATTTCGCATGATTTAGAGGTTGTCAGGGCGATGAGTGACCGTGTTGCCGTGATGCTGAAAGGGCAGATTGTGGAGATCGGAAAGACCACTGAGATCTTTGATCACCCGTCCCACCCCTATACCCGGATGCTTGTCTCTGCCTCGGGTCATCATATGGATGAGATGGCAGCCGAATCCATGAGGTAATTCCTCTGGATCAGAGACAGATATCTGATCTGAATGCAATAGACTCTGAATAAGTCCTGTGATTTCCGATTCAGGACTGTTTTCTGGCTATGCAGGCACAGGCACCGAAAGCTGCGAGGATCAGGGTGATCTCCGCAGCACCTCCGGTGCCGGATGGTACGGGCTGGTCTCTGTCCACGTCCCCGACCTGTGCTGATGCTGCTGAGCCGGCTGTTATGGTGATCGCCTGAATTGTTCCTTCTTTTTTATTCATGATGTCATGCCAGCTCCCTGAGAAAACCCAGGAGCCGGCTTTCTCTGCCCGTGCCTGATAGGTGATCTCCTGCTCGCCTATCACCGAGAATATCAGTTCCTGCCCGGAAATCTGATATCTGTCTGCGGGATAGGAGGTGTCGAGAAATGCAAAACCTTCAGGTATTATTTCGATGAGCCCGCCGGCGTCCATATTGTTGACTGATAATGTCACCAGGACGTCGCCACTGAGAGGAACTGAAGTCTGGTTGATCTTATGGGATACGCTGACCCCATCTGCACATACAGGTATGACACAGAAAACGGCGAAGAGGCAGATCAGGCAGACTGCTCTTCTCTTCCAGGATGCTCTTAGATTTTTATTCATTAGAAATTCTCCGGTTAATTGATATTCAGGCAATAGAATTATGATTAAATTTACATGTAGTCTGTCTGCACTCTGCTATGCTGTGAACAGTCCGTGGATCCAACACCTCTGATTTGTCCATGACATTATATTAATTATTTGCAGAAGTATAGGTAAAGTATTTACTATAGGATTAATAAAACAGGATCCATTGTCCTGGCTGATGAACAGCCTGTTAGATCTGAGATGATTTCATGAATCAACTAAATATTATGAGGATTGCCATTATGGCGCTGGTGCTCGTGGCCGCCATTCTGGCTGTGCCGGTGCTGGCGGCTGAGGACGGCACCACAGTACTGCATGTCGCGAAGTATGCCAGCGATAAAAAAACCATCCTTGATGAGACTACTGTGGACTATCTCTGGATGCAGGAGAATCTTCCGGTATATGGGGACGGGAGAACCCATTATTATATGGAGGGCCCGGTGATTGAGGATGAATGGGAGAGTGCCAATCCTGGCAAGACTTATGATCCCTGGGATCCCGAGGAGAATGTAAAGGGAAGTGTGACGCGCAAGGGCGATCTCGGGGCGCTTATGGGCACCAGCCTGGTGGATCTCTGCGATCTTGTCGGTGGGGCTGAGAAAGAGGATACGATCGCTGTTACAAGTCGGGATGGGTGGAGGAAGACGTTCCCTTATCAGTATGTGTATGATCCAGACCCGCGACAGGGGTCTCTGGTGATCTCCTGGTTCAATGGAGACGAGGTGGGCGGTGAAAAGCAGGGTGTGGGTTATCCTGATACCTGTTATTTAACTGGTATGCGCCTGGTCATCTTTGCGGACACATCCGGAAATCCCTGGGGCTGGCATGTATTCGGGGTTGCTGATATGAAGGAGTGCTGGGATGAGGCACACTGGAATTATGGCGGGCAGTACCCTTCGGCAGTTGGGAATTCAGGCAAGTGGGTCAGTGATATTGGCATATATACCCAGGAACCACCTCCCGCGCCTGTTGCAGACTTTGAGGCCAATGTGACATCTGATCGGATGCCGCTGGCAGTCGGGTTCAGTGATCTCTCGACAGCGCATCCGACTGCAAGGGAGTGGGACTTTGGTGACGGGACGACGTCAACAGAAAAGAGTCCCGGCCATGTCTACACAGTGCCTGGCACATACAGTGTCAGACTGAGAGTGACGAATATCGCAGGCACTGATAATGTGACAAAGACCGATTATATTGTCGTGGATAAGGCGGTGGTGCCTGATGCTGCGTTTATATCCAATGTGACCTCTGGGGAGACACCTGTTCTGGTGGAGTTTACTGATACATCTTCTGGAAAACCGATATCATGGGAGTGGGACTTTGGTGATGGGGTGACTTCAGAGGCAAGGAACCCGGTTCATCTCTTTGAGACTCCCGGAACCTATTCGGTGTCTCTTGCTGTAAAGAATTCAAAGGGGTCTGATCAGGTTGCAGGGCCGTTCACTGCTGATGTGCCTGTGCCTGCGCCACCTATTGTATCGTTTTCTGCGGATCTGATGTCAGGGGACGCCCCGGTGACTGTCACATTTTCAGATAAGTCCCTGAAATCGCCGACTTCATGGGAATGGAATTTCGGCGACGGGAATGTGTCTGATGAGCAGAATCCTGTTCATGTATATTATTCACCGGGTGTCTATACTGTCTCGCTCACAGCGACAAATGAGCTGGGGAGCGACATGCTGACTGAACCCCATTATATCGCGGCTACTGAGAATGGACAGGTGATCATCTTCCGCGGGACTGTGTATCCTGGAGATGATATATTTTCAGTGACTGCACCGTCAGGGAATACCTACACACCAAAACAGCTCACTCCTCTGGGGGCTGTGGATGCCGCATCTAAGATGCATGGGTTCACCTATGTGATCGGTGACAAGAAATATGCAGATTGCAGGATTCTCTTCCTTGATGGGGTGAACCAGTTTCTGCTTGACAAGGGGGCAGGGGTGACCTGGATCTGCTTTCACAACGGTAAAATGATCGATGACTACGCGCATCCTTCCACCGAGGCCCTCAACGGGCGCCCTGTCGCGGACGGCGATACGGTGGCCTTCTATTATGGTGACTTTTTCACCTTCAGTTCAGGGAAGATGGAGCCCAAGGGTGGGAATGGGGTGAGTCCTGACGATGCAATGGCGGTGGTCGAGATGACCATCAGTTCCGGGACGGCCCCGGCTGGTGTGGCTCCGGCAGAGTCTCAGTCAGGAACCAATGTCAGTGAGACTGAGTCGGCGCCGGAGTCACCTTTAGCCGGGTGGGTGTCTTTTTTGGGGATATAGGAGCGCCGCCGGGAGTGAATTAATCTCACCCTTTTTTTCGTAATATATAAGTTTCCCTGGCCGGCACGATTTCACATACAAGATGAGGGAGGTCTGTCTTTCACCCCTGTTTGCCTATTTTTTTGGGATCTTGTGGGCACCGTGGCCTTAGTCCTATAAAATATAATTTGTATAGTATACTATGTACACTTAACATAGCATTTATATTAATGCATAACCATTGATCTCTTATGATGTTGGCCTCCTTGTCTGGCCAACAGGAGGTTCGTGATGTTAAAATCTAATGTATTGCTGAACTCCCGGATGTTGCCGGGACTGATCTGCCTTGTTGTCGCTATGGTGCTGCTTGCAGTGCCTGCGATGGCAGCGACGACGCAGGTGAACGTAACGAAGTACTGTGACAACAACTACTCGGCTGTAGAGCAGTCTGCAACCGTGAATTACACGTACATGATGAACAATTATCCCCAGATCTACAGCAACGGTCCGGTGTATATGCAGGGCGGCTCATTTAATACCAATGATGTATGGGGCACTGCCGGTCAGGGAATGCGCCCCTATGGTGAGCACAACGGCACCTATGTCCACAATCTCACCGACAAGGTCGGCGGGATGAGCGACGGTGACGAACTCTGGGTTCATGGGATCGATTGGCCGGTCACCCGGTATTTCAACTACACCAATGTCTACACACCGAACAATAGCCAGGGTGACATGATTCTTTCCTGGTGGGATTCTGATTACGGTTTTGTATCAAATGGCTGGAGTCAGGGGATGCGTCTGTTCTTCTACACTCCGCCTGAGTCCCATGGTGTGAATGATTCACTGAACTTTACCAATATGGACATGCATGATTCGATGGCATCATGGTACTGGATGATAATTGAGGATAAGTATAATTCGGGCCACTACTATCCATCTGCAAAGGGCCTATCGGTGAAGAACGTCACCGACCTGAAGATCTACCCGCCGCACCGCTATGACTTCAACACCACCGGCAACACGCCCACCAAGTATGCGTATTATGGCGAAGTGGCCGGTGTGCCGAACACCGCCACCGTGCCGAGCAATGCGTTCGGCAGCACTACAGATATCGCTGATAATGACAGTGCTTCGTATTTACAGAAAGCTGACACAACTAACTATTCCGCCGCCCAGCGTTTCGTCTTCAATGTCACTGAAAATGCAACGCTGATCGAGACACTTGGTGTAACCTGGATCGGTAATGGTTCACATGATAATGAATCTGCCACACAGGGTGCTACACTTTATATCTGGGATGGCACCAGCTCCAGCTACGAGCAGCTTGCTACCACAACTCAGAATGGCACGCGGACACTCTCTGACACTCTCACATCAGGTATCAGTGACTATGTTGTCAATGGTAATGTGACTGTGTTAGTGAAGCAGAATGATGTAACTAATACTGTAGGAGAGACAACATATTATTCACGCCTTGCAACTGACTACGTGAAACTTGTGGTGAGGCACCACAACAAAAACTCAGAGTATACTCTCTGACCCAAATCTAACCTTTTTTTCTAATTTATGGTGATATGATGAAAAATTACTGTTTAGCCATGGCCATGTTATTTGGCCTTTTGTGTATTATAATCCCCGTATCGGCGACGACCTGGTATGTCAACGATGATGGAGGTTCTGACTATGATTATAACAGCATTGTCGATGCACTTCATGATAATGAGGTTAAAGCAGGTGATACAATCTATGTCCTGCCCGGCACCTATGAAAGGTTTGCTGTTACTAAATCGATAAACCTTCAGGCTCTTAATGATAAGGGGCCCGTAATTATAACTTCACAGGGAGGTGACGGTGTTTGTATTGCAGATCAGAGTGGTGATGATGCATCAGGGACGATCATTGACGGTTTCACTCTGAATAATAATTGTAAAAATGGTGTACACACTGGAGGAGGTGATGCGTCGAACTTGATCGTCCGCAACTGTATTTTCAATGGAATGAGTACTGGGATTCATTTAGAATCCCAGAATTGCACATTTGAGAATAATACCTTCTTAAATACAAAAGCAACAGCCAACTCTGTAATAGATTTTAAAAGTTCATCCTGTAGATGTAGAATTATTAATAATAAATTTATTGACGTTCCCAGTCCATGGTGTGCAGTTTATCTCAGGACTGGAAGTCAGAATGCAATTGTAACGGGAAATCTCTTTGAAAATTGTACTGGTGGGCGTGCTTTAACTCTTAGTGAAGTCAGTGGTTGTCTTGTTGCCAACAACACGTTCAAGGACAATACCAATGATGGGATCCGAATCAGGAAATCAACGGCAACCGACAACACCATCACCGGGAACTCTTTCACAGGAAATGGTGGCATAATCTGTCTGCAGGATGCAGGTAATAATAATCATATCTTCTCTAACACGTTTGATAATAACACTGCAGAAGTCACGCTATCCGGCACCGCCCCGACCACCACCTTCTGGAACGCCACCACCCCGACCACCTACACCTACAAAGGCGCGGAGTACACCGGCTTCCCCGGCAACTACTGGTCGGGTTATAACGGAACTGACGACAACAACGACGGCCTCATTGACACGCCCTACGTACTGCCCGGTGGCCTCGGCACCGACCACGCACCCCTTATGGGAGCATGGGATAATGGTGTCATCGCCGGGCTGTCTGAGCCTGTTGTTGGGCCGACCACCTGGTACGTCGGCGACGGCGGGGATTACACCACCATCCAGGAAGCTGTAAATGCTGCATCTGTGGGCGATATAATCGTCGTGAAGGACGGTGCCTACACCGAGAGCGTTAATCTTAACAAAGCTGTCACTGTCATGAGTGAGAACGGCCCTGACAATGTCACTGTCACCACCGCTTCGCCATCTGAACCTGTGTTCGAGATCCTCGCTGACAATGTAACTGTCAGTAGTTTCTCCGTCCGGGGCCCGACCAACACCCACGTCGCAGGGATTGAAAGTGTCGGCTACGACGACTGCCTGATCACAGGCAATGACTGTGCCGAATGCTACAACGGCATCCACCTCGGTGGAAACGCCACCAACTGCACCGTCACAGAAAACTACTGCCATGAGAACACCAGGCGTGGCCTGAGTCTCAGGGATACGGCCTGTGGCAACTATGTCTACGACAATTATTGTATCGGCAATGATGGTGCTGAAATCTGCATCAAGGACGATACCCATGACAACTTCATATGGGAGAACACCTTCATTGGCACGGTCGAATGTCTTACAAACAACACCTACCAATCCCCAGAGACTGTCACCTACACCTACAACAGTGCCGAACACACCGGCTTTGCAGGTAACTACTACAGTGGCTATACTGGCACAGATGCCAACGGCGACGGTATCGGTGACACCCCGATGGATCTTGGCTATGACAAATACACCCAGAGTCACTTTTACGGCGAATACCCGCTGATGGGAGCCTGGGAGAACGAAGTAATCCTGACCGGAGCCGACCTTGCGGTCGTCTCTTTTGACATCCCATCCGACGTTACTACAGAAACTGCGTGCATAGTCAACGGAACCATTGAAAACCTCGGTGAAACCCCATCTGCACCATGCGACATTGTTCTGAGCACAAAAGGCACCGCGATTGACAGTTTCACTCTTTTTTGGGTGTATTCCGGAGAAACAGAGGATCTCTCCTTCTCATGGACGCCTTCAGAATCAGGTGAAACAACACTCACTCTTGCGGCTGACCCTGGGATGACAGTTCAGGACACTGACAGAACAAACAACAACCAGATTGTCACCGTCACAGTAGCCGGGTCAGGTTCAGGCTCTGACAATCCTCCAGTTGCAGGCTTTGAGACCAATGTTACGTCCGGAACTGCACCTCTGAGTGTTCTGTTCACAGACACATCAACTGAGAACCCGACCTCCTGGTCCTGGGCCTTCGGCGACGGTGTGACCTCAGATGAGCAGAATCCAGCGCATAACTACGAGACCACCGGCACCTACACAGTCAGCCTCAATGCTACAAACACTGACGGCAGCAACACTATTGAAAAGACAGGGTATATCGTCGTGACCTCCGGTGAACCAGTTGAGCCCGCAAACTGCATCATCACCCTTTGCCCTGGCTGGAACTTTGTTTCAACACCAATGACCCTCATCGACGGACAGAATACCTTCTCCATATTCAGAAACGTGGATACTGCTGATCACTCGGCTCTCCTGTATAACGGAACAAGGAAGTGGGAAGCAATGGGTGCAGATGATCTATTCAGTCCCCTTGATGGCATCTGGATCTACGCAAACGGCACTTACGAGATTCCTCTTACCTTTGCCGCAGATGAACCAGAAACACCACCCTCAAAAGACCTCGACGGAGGCTGGAATGCGATTGGATTCACTGACACAGTCTCTGAACCTGCGACAAACACCCTGCGTTCGGTCGAAAAAGACTGGACTACGTTGATCGGTTTCAACGGAGAAACACAGGAGTTTGATATCTCAGTCATCCGTGGCGCCGAGGGACGGCACAGCGAGATGAGGGAGATGTCACCTATGCAGGGATACTGGCTGTTCATGAATGATGCAAATACGCTCTGTGCCATTGGAGCCTGAAAGTGGTTAATGTGAAGATACAGTATTACGCAGTAATTGTTCTCCTCCTCGCCCTTGTCGTTGGTACGGCGGCCGCGGGGGAGAGTGTCCCCATTTTCCCTCAGGAATTCTGGGGCGGTGTTATGATCAACGACTCACCGGCACCTGCCGGAACCGTGATTGTTGCCATGATAGGGAACACAGAATCCGGTTCAGTCAAGACAACACAATCCGGAAAATACGGCGGTGACAACTGGGTTGAGGGAAATCATCTGATTGTCAGGGGATCCAGAGATCAGATCGGAGAGACAGTCACCTTCCTGATCAACGGACAGGCAGCAAAAGAGACTGCAACCTTTGCATCTGAGAATGTAACCTCCCTTGATCTGAGTGCTGACATTGCTGTTACCCCCACCGCCACCAGCACACATTCCAGCGGGGGCGGCGGAGGAGGAAGTAGTGGTTCTCCATCGACCCAGACAACCACTACCACCACTACTACAACAACGCCATACACCGGGCAGGCGTCCATAGCTACATCAGCATCTGGTAAGGTAACTGAGTCTGTGACAGCCGGAACCATCGACGGTGCTGCCTCTGTGACAATCCCATCAGGCACAACCGCCCATGACAGATATGACAAACCCCTCAGTGAGGTCACAATTAAAACCCTTGATAAAGCCAATCTCCCGGGGATTGAGGCCGAAAATACCATATATCTTGCACTGGACTGTGGCCCGGACGGTGCCACCTTTGACCCGGCAATTTCCCTCACTTTCACCCTCACCAGCAAGGAATGGGCCGATATCGATGACCCTGCCACTCTCACAGTGATGTGGTACAACGCAGACACCAAAAAGTGGCAGGAGATCCCTGCAACAGTGGATTCCACCACCTATACAATCACTGCACAGGTCTCTCACTTCAGCACATATGCCCTTGGATGGTCATCAGTGCAGGCAGAGGTTACAGCACCGACAGGACAACAGGGAGTCGAAAAAGAGACTGTTCTGCCTGAAAAGACTGAGTTGGCAGACGAAGGAATCTTCGGGCCGATCTTCGGAGTCAGTGTGATCATTATAATCGGAGCAGTGATTGGAGGGGTTTTGTATCACAGAAAGAAAAACTGATACCTCTTTTTTGAGTGTATCAATTGTGTTTGCTGAATGGTGTAAATTACCTGAAATGAATCATATGTCGAATTTAAAACACTGTGGGGGATCTGCGTATGGCTGTACTGTGTCCCATTAAATCCACAACAGAATCAGCTTTGAAATCCTGTCCTCAGCCAGATCCAGAACTGGCACTCAGGGACAAATGTTCTCTAAAGTGAGATGATCCAATGAAAAGACCTGAACAACTGATTATAACTCTCCTGGTACTGATGCTGGCGGTCGCAGTATTGTCGATGCCTGTACTGGCAGTAGATCCAACCACCGAACTGCATATCGTGAAATATGCAGATGACAGAAAAACCATCCTGAACGAAACGACCGTCGACTACCACTGGCTGGAAGATAATCTCCCGATCCATGGAGACGGTGTTACCAGATACTATCAGCAGGGGCCTGTATTTGAGGGCGTCTGGGAAGATGCCCACCCTGACGAAGATTATGATGGCTGGAACCCTGATGAAGACATTCAGATCAGCATCCTGTACAAGGGCGATTTTGGCGCCGTCATGGGCACTGATGTTAAGGATATCTGTGAATATATCGGTGGTGCCGAAGACGGCGACGAGATTAATGTTCGTAGCAGCGATGGCTGGACAAGGGGCTATCCATATTCCCAGATATATGAACCAGATCCAAGGCAGGGCCCGGCCGTCCTCTGTTGGTACAGCGGCAGCCCCAATGGTACTCTGGCCCAGAAACCGCAGGGCAGTGGATATCCGGATACCGGCTACATCGTCGGCATGCGTATGATCTTCTTTGCCGACAACTCCACCAACCCCTGGGGCTGGCATGTCTTTGGCAACTGGGATATGCACGAGTGCTGGGATGAAAAATACTGGAACAAAGGCGGTAACTACTGGTCTGCTGTCGGCACCTCTGCCAAATGGGTCAGTGAGATCAGGATCTACAGTCAGGAACCTGCTGGGTCTCCGGCTGCAAACTTCACCACCAACATAACGTCTGGCACTATTCCGCTCACCGTTGCCTTCACTGACACCTCCACAAACAACCCGAAAGAATGGTTCTGGGACTTCGACGACAGTGACAGCACAAACAATACAGATCAGAATCCGGTTCACACCTACACTGAGGCCGGCACCTATGATGTCACACTCACCGCCACAAACTCCGGCGGCAGTGGTACAACAGAATCAACAACAATTACAGCAGTTGAACCCGGCAAGAGTGGCACTACAGAGATCCATGTCGTAAAATACGCCCGTGATAATGTCACAATCCTGAATGAGATGACAGTTGACTATCAATGGCTCAAAGATAATCTTCCTGTTCAGGGAGACGGTGTCACCCACTATTATCTCCAGGGCCCGGTCTCAGAGGCGGCCTGGACTGAAATACGCCCATACAAGAGATACAACTCCTTAAATCCTGAAGAAGATGTTGAGAGCAGCATGCTGGATCTCGGGGCAGTCAGTGGCACTGATCTTGCCGATATCTGTAAGTATATCGGAGGAACTGACGGGGATAATATTACTCTCATCAGTTCTGATGACTCTCAGATTACCTTCCCATCTCAGTTAATCTATGAACCTGATATCAGGCAGGGCCCGGCTGTCCTCTGCTGGCACAACGAAGACGAAGGATATACCGGTGTGGATTACGATTCCGGTATGCGCCTTGCATTCTTTGCCGACAACTCCACCAATCCCTGGAAACGGCATATCTTCGGCGACACTGACATGAAAAACTGCTGGGACAGGACGTACCGGACATATAACGGCACCCTGCCATCCAGCGCCGCCGCTTCTCTTTGCAGAATAAATGAGGTGCGGATTCTCAGCCAGGAACTTCCGAAATGCCCGACAACATCATTCACCATCAACGTGACCACCGGCACACCTCCACTCGCAGTGGCCTTCACTGACACCTCGACAGGAGCACCGTCGGCATGGTCATGGGACTTTGGTGACGGGACTACATCACATGAGCAGCACCCGGTGCATACCTACGCCGCTCCAGGCACTTATCCGGCGGTTTATACAGTATCACTGACAGCCACAAACAATGTCGGTGATAACGCCACAACGCAGAGTGAATGCATCACCGTCACAGCAGGTTATGCAAACTTCATCGCAAACAGAACCGGCGGCCTGCCTCCCCTGGCCGTTGCCTTCACCGACACCTCAGCCGGGAACCCGACCGGGTGGTCATGGGATTTCGGCGACGGGACTACATCAGATGAGCAGAATCCAATTCACACCTACACCAAGATAGGCACCTATACTGTCACCCTCATCGTCACCGGCGCATTTGGGAGTGATACAATTGTAACAACAGATAGTATCGATAAGATCAGGGTGCTCTCCGGTATCGGGACCACCACCCTGCACATCATCAGGGAGGCCGCCACCGGTGAGACCCTGAACGAAAAGACAGTCGACTATCACTGGCTCGAAGAGAATCTACCCGTACAGGGTGACGGCGTAACAAAGTACTACCACCAGTGGTGGGTTTTTCAAGACGCCTGGGATGAGGTTCATCGCGGCGAACCCTACAACTTCCTGAACCCGCGCGAGGATATCCCGGCAACTATCGAGGGTGGCAAAGGGAATTTTGGTGCTGTAAAGGGCACCGACGTCAAGGACATCTGTGACCTGGTCGGGGGCGCTTCCGAAGGAGAACGTATTCGCCTGGACAGCAGGGATGGTTATAAAACCGGGCTTAATCAGGAATGGGTCTACAATCCCGATCCCCGTCAGGGCCCGGCTGTCATCTGCTGGTATAATGGCGGCGGGGGTAGTGGAAATCAGGGTATTGGCTACACCGATGCCGGATATATACCTGCCATGCGTCTGATCTTCTTCGCTGACAACTCCACCAATCCATGGGGCTGGCATGTCTTCGGCAACTGGGATATGCATGAGGCATGGAATCTGACATTTAGCAGTGCCACAGGCTGGTCGGCAAAGTGGATTGATCAGGTCGTTATCCTGACAAACGACCCTGCCATTGCCCCGGTCGTAAACTTCACAGCCAACATGACCTCAGGTTCGGCCCCACTCGCCGTGGCATTCAACGACACCTCGACTATCAGCCCATATGCGTGGTCCTGGGACTTCGGCGACGGCACAACCTCAGATGAGCGTAGCCCAGTTCACACATATACAGCAGGTGGCAACTACACAGTCACACTCACTGCCACGAACTGCATTGGGAGTAACAGCACAACTGCTTTAATTTCAGTTGACAAGAGCTCGTCCATTACTCTCAACCCTGGCTGGAACTTTGTCTCAACCCCAAAGACACTTACAGACGGCAATAGCACCTTCTCAATCTTTAAAGAAGTAAACACCGCCAACCACTCGATTCTAACGTATACCCCGGCGAACCAGTGGGAGGCCATGGGTGCAGATGATGAGTTCAGACCACTTGACGGCATCTGGATATATTCCGGGGAGGCCTGTGAGATCCAACTGGACTACGCCACAGGTTCAGCACGAACCCCGCCAGCGAAAGATCTTGACAAAGGCTGGAATTCTGTCGGGTTTTCAGATACAGTGTCCGAATCTGCGGCCAGAACCCTCCTGTCGGTGAAAGATAACTGGGCCACTCTGATTGGCTACGATTCTTCCACCCAAAAATATGATGTATCAGTCATACGTGGCGCCGTCGGACGACATGGTGACGATCAGGAGATGATCCCAATGCAGGGCTACTGGTTGTATCTGGATGAACCAGACACACTCTGTGCTATAGGAGCCTGAAGGTGAAATCAGTCAAGGGATGGCAGAGTTATCTTCTGAATCTCCCTCTCTGTTTTAGTCATTGTTCTGGCTATCTGCATAGACATCAGTCTCAGAGCTTTTACCCTGTTTTCAGTCATCCCTCAGGATCCTGCAGTCCCGCCAGGAGGTGTTGTTTTTAATCCATGTACTGCTCTGTCTTATCGATCTCAGTACAGAGGAGTAACACAAATCTCCTCAGAAGGGCCTGACCATGAAAAGGAGACAAGTCTGTCTCAGGTTACAACTTCAATCTGAGATGCAACCTGACTTGTGCTCTCCAATGAAAACCAATTTAAAATCCCGGGATGATCATATGAAATTTCCTGATAATCTCTCTGTTATAACACTGATTCTGGCTGCCTTATTGCTCATTGCACCTGTAATGGCGGCACCGGATGGAACCACTCAGGTACACATCGTAAAGTACGCTGATGACAACTCCACCATCCTGAATGAAATGACCGTCGACTACCAGTGGCTCAAAGATAATCTCCCTGTTCAGGGGGACGACACTACTCACTACTATCTCCAGGGCCCGGTCTCAGAGGCGGCCTGGAATGATATCCACCCATACAAGCAATATGATCCCTTAAATCCGGAAGAAGACATCAACAGCACTTTCTTTGATGTCGGAGCAGTCTGCGGGACTGATATTGCTGATATCTGCAACTATGTCGGGGGAGCGGAAGATGGGGATACCATAACTCTCCTCACTTCAGATGGCACTGCTCTTACCTTCCCATACAAAGTGATCTATGAACCTGAAGATGAACAGGGCCCGGCTGTTCTCTGCTGGCACTCTGAAGAAAAGGGCTATACAGGCTTAGATTACACCTCCGGTATGCGTCTTGCCTTCTTTGCCGATGCATCCACCAACCCGTCCGGCTGGCACATCTTTGGCAATGCTGACATGGCAGACTGCTGGGATGAGGCATACCAGACATATAATGGCACCCTGCCATCCAGTGCTGCGGCCTCCCTGTGCAGAGTAAGTGAGATACAGATACTCAGTCAGGATCCTCCTGAGTCCCCTGTCCCGTCTTTCACAGCTGATCAGACCTCCGGAACAGCTCCCCTGACTGTCGCCTTCACTGACACATCCTCTGGAGCACCGTCAGCATGGAGATGGGAGTTCGGCGACGGTGCAGCATCAGATGCGCAGAACCCGGTGCACACCTACACCACTCCTGATACCTACCTGGTAAACTATACTGTCACACTTAGTGCCACAAACAACGTCGGCACCAGCAGCACAGCAGAGGACGGGTATATCACCCTTACCGGGCCGTATCATGTGCCTGTCACCCTGTATGCCGGTAATGGCGGAGACTTTACCACCATCCAGGCAGCAGTCAACGCCGCCGGTTTGGGTGACACAATTATTGTGAAAGACGGATCTTACACCGAGAATGTCAACGTAAACAAGACTGTTGCCATCTGCTCTGAAAACGGTTCTGACAATGTAATGGTCACCGCCGCTGTGATTGAAAAGCCGGTCTTCGCCATCATGGCCGATGGCGTCACCATCAAAGGATTTACAGTCCGTGGCCCGACAAAAACTCCCCATGTCGCCGGGATCGAAAGTGTCGGCTACGATAACTGCCTGATCACCGACAATGACTGTGGCGGCAGGTGTTACAATGGCATACACCTTGGCGGCGATGCCACAAATAACACCATTACCAGGAATTATTGTCACAATAACACCCAGCGTGGCATCAGTCTCAGAGATTCTGTCCACGGCAATTATGTATACAATAATACGTGTGAGGATAACGCATACCAGATTTATGTCAAAGACGGCCCATATGACAATTATGTCTGGGAGAACACATTCGTTGGATCAGTAGAATGCATCACAGACAACATTTTCCACTCCCCTGAGCCTGTGGAATACAGTTATAACGGCATTACACATACCGGCTATGTTGGCAACTATTACAGCAATTATACGGGCGCAGACGCTGACGGGGATGGCATCGGTGAAAACCCTGTGTTCCTTGGTCATCTTCTGAATACTGAGACGAATTACTATGACGAATACCCGATGATGGGTTCCTGGGAAAATGGTGCAATTATGCCCCCTGCCCCGGTGACAGAGATCATCTGGGGGCCGTATTTTACCGGCACCACGACAGACCAGACCATTCTCAACTGGAAGACAGATCAGCCTGTAACAGGCACTGTCGAGTTTGCCACCGACGCCTGCTATGCCATAGACAGTGCCTATGAGAGGAGTGTCACTGACATCACAGTGGCTGCTCTTCACCATCTTACCCTTGAAGCCCTCACCCCTGATACCCTCTACCACTACCAGGTCACTGCCGGTGGCGCAACCACAACTGACCATACCTTCCGCACCTTCCCCGAGCATGGGAACTTCACCTTTATTGTCTGTGGCGATACACAGCTTCCGGCAAATATTCATCTTGTCACCGACCAGATCGCTGACGAGCACCCGCTCTTTGTCCTCCACACAGGAGATCTTGTCAACGCTGTCGAGAGTGACAGTGAGTGGAACAACTTCTTTGGGAGCAGTCAGCGGATGCTCGCAAATACCACCCTGTACACCGTCCCTGGCAACCACGAAAAAAATGAATCAGTCTACTACGAGACAACCGGCATGCCGGAGTGGTACTCATTTGACTGTTCTGACGCCCACTTTGTCAGCCTTGATGACAACGATTGTGCTGACATTGATGCTGAATCTGCCTGGCTCAGTCAGGATCTCTTGACAGACGCCAACTGGAAGTTTGTAGCCCATCATCACCCACCCTATTCGTCTATCTCCAGTCGTGCCGGAGGATGGATCCTCCTCAGGCAGTACTGGGGTCAGATCATGAAAGATGCCGGTGTCACTGCCGTTTTCAATGGCCATGTCCATGCATATGAGCGCTGCCTGGTCGATGATATCACCTATCTTATCACCGGCACCGGTGCCGGCCCACTCGAACCGCTCGGCGACGAAAAGACGGATGGCTATCAGAACAGCCTTGATGGTATAATTGGTTACACAAAAATCACTCTATATACCAACGGGACTGCAAAGGGCGAGTTCGTCAAAGTCGGCAGACTCTCCGACGACAACACGCAGGTGCTTGAAGTCTATCCCCCAGGCACAATATTTGAGACCTACACCATGACAGCTCCTGGCCAGGGTGCTGACCTTGTGGCAGTCTCTCTGGATATCCCGGCAGGTATCAGCATCGGAAATCCATGCATTATCAATGGCACCATCACAAACACCGGAACAGTGGAGTCTTCTGCATGCCCTGTCACCCTCTGTGTTAATGACATAACAGTTGACACTGCCATGATTGGCCCGCTGGCACCCGGTGAAACAGTCATCGTCTCCTTTAACTGGATACCGGTCGCCGGCGAAACAATCCTCACCCTTGGGGTTGACCCCGATGAAACGGTACTTGACCTCAACCGGACGAACAATCACTGCACTGCAACGGTTACTGTCTCAGGCCATACTGAACCCGGTGCCGATGGTGTACTAACCCTCCTCCCAGGCTGGAACTTTGTATCAACCCCAAAGACACTTGCCGGTGGTCGCAACACCATCTCGATTTTTGAAGGGGTGGACACCGCTGATCACTCGGTTCTCCTGTATACTCCGGAGGAGCAATGGGTGACCCTTGGTGCAGACGATGAGTTCAGACCTCTTGATGGCATCTGGATATATTCCAACGAGACCTGTGAGATTGGACTCGAATACGCTCCTGGATCCGCACAGATCACACCTACAAAAGATCTCGGTAAAGGCTGGAATGCGATTGG
>Ga0265294_10001342_pt1 | contig 33228 bp, 36 predicted proteins | sample MunlanPumphouse3_FD_192504 | JGI IMG/M metagenome (GOLD analysis project Ga0265294, IMG submission 192504) | Groundwater microbial communities from a municipal landfill in Southern Ontario, Canada - Pumphouse #3 | ecosystem: Environmental > Aquatic > Deep subsurface > Groundwater | place...
AAAGAGATCCAGTAGTTGAATTTAGAAAAGAAGGATATGACATGTTTGAGCAAATGATTGAAGAAATCAAAGAAGATGTTGTATCAATGATTTATAGAATTAAACTTGCAAATAATATTCAATTAAAGCAAATAGAAATAACAAACGTAGGTATGGCAAGCAGTTCAAATGACGGAACAGTTACACAACAACCAGTAAGAAAGAAAGAAGAAGCAGGAAGAAATGATTTATGTCCATGTGGTAGTGGTAAGAAATATAAAAAATGTTGTGGAAAATAAGTAGACAAAGAATTTTAAAGTTTTAAAAAATAAATATAAATAGCCATTAGATAATTTTAGATATTCTTCAAAAACAAAATTTATGTTATAAAGGTATTTAGGAGTTGATATATTATGGAAAAGGTTACTATAAGAAAAGCAACATTACAAGAATTAGAAATAATACAAAATTTAAATAATGAGTTGTTTAAATTAGAAAAAGAAAATTTTGATTCTACCTTAGTAAATGGCTGGCCATTAACAAAAGACGGTAAAATGTATTTTGAAGATTTGATTAATAATTATTATGTTATTGTGGCAATTTTAAACGATGAAATTGTAGGATATTTAGCTGGAACTATAAATGAAAAGGGTTCATATGAAGAAATTCAATATGGTGAAATAAATAACATGTTAATAAAGGAAAATTGCAGAGGCTATGGTATAGGAAAATTATTAGTTGATAACTTTAAAAATTATTGCAAAAAAAATAAAATTAATAATCTAAAAGTAGAGGCAAGTATTAAAAATATAAATGCTATAAACTTTTATAGGAAAAATGGATTTGAGGATTTTAATATAACTTTGATCCAAAGTTTTAAAAAATAAAATAAGTAATAAATTGCCATTAAATACAAATGACAGTGATAAACAAAAAAGAATTCTATTAGATACATTTGGTCAATTTAAAACTAAATGTATCTTTTTTTAAAATTATAGAGCATGATAAAATTAGAAATGAGTTGATAATATGATTAAACCTAAAAAATTAAATATAGGTGATAAAATTGCAATAGTGAGTTTATCTTGGGGTGGTATAGGTGATAAAGATTTAATTCACAAATATTATATTGCTAAAGAACGATTAGAAAAAGAATTTGGTTTGGAAGTAATCACAATGCCTAATGCACTAAAAGGAATAGAATTTATATATACTCATCCTGAATTAAGAGCAAAAGATTTATTAGATGCATTTATGGATAATTCAATTAAAGCAGTTTTTTGTTCAATAGGTGGCGATGATTCTATTAGACTTTTACCATATATTAATTATGATATTCTAAAAAATAATCCTAAAATATTTATGGGCTATTCAGACACAACAATAAGTCATTTTATGCTTAATAAAGCAGGAGTAGTTTCTTTTTATGGTCCTTCAATTATGTCAGAATTTGGAGAATATGTGAAAATGTTTGATTATACAAAAACAGCAGTTAAAAATATATTATTTGAAAATACAAAAGGATATGAAGTTAAGTCAAGTGAATATTGGTCAAATGATTTTGTATCATGGAAAGAAGAAAATACTAATGTACAGAAAAAACTTGTAAAAGAAGAACATGGTTATGAAGTATTATCCGGAAGCGGAATAATTAATGGGAAATTATTAGGAGGATGTTTAGATGTATTCCCAATGATGTTAGAAACTGAAATATGGCCTAATAAAGATGAGTGGAAAGATAAAATAATGCTTTTAGAAACAAGTGAAGATCAAATGTCGCCAGAATGTTTATTATGTTATATGAGAAACTTGGGTATACAAGGGATACTAAATAATATTAAAGGAATAGTAGTTGGTAAACCTAAAGATGAGAAATATTATGAAGAATATAAAGAGATGTATTTAAAACTATTAAAAGAGTTTAATTGTGAAAATTTGCCAATTATTTATAATATTAATATCGGTCATGCATTGGGAATGGGTATATTACCGTTAGGAATTGAATACGAAATAGACTTAGATAATAAAACTATTAAATTTAATGAAAGTGCAACAATAGATTAATTGGTAAAATTGTATTGGATACATTTGGTAAATTTAAGACTAAATGTATCTTTTTGTTATTATATATTGTATAATATTTATTAAGATTAATAAGTGAAAATATATAAACGATAGGAGGTAAATATGAATTCCGAAATATATTTAGATAATAACGCTACTACCAAATGTGATGAGCAAGTATTAAATGAAATGTTGCCATATTTAAAAGAGCAATATGGTAATCCTAGTAGTACATATTCTTTTGGTAAAAAAGTAAAGGAAGAAATTAATAATGCTAGAAATAATATTGCTAAATTACTAAATTGTTCTGAAAATGAAATAATATTTACAAGTTGTGCAAGTGAAAGTAATGTTACGGCTATAAAAAATGCAATAATAAATAATCCTTTAAAAAAGCATATAATTACGACTAAAGTGGAACATTCATCTATTATTGAAACTATGAAGTATTTAGAAAGTATAGATTATGATATTACATATTTATCAGTTGATACATTAGGAAGAATAAGTTTAAAAGAACTTGAAGATTCAATAAGACAAGATACCTGTTTAATAGCTATAATGATGGCGAATAATGAAATTGGTAATATTTATCCAATAAAAGAAATCGGTGAAATAGCTAAAAAAAATAATATATTATTTCATTGTGATGCAGTTCAAGCAATAGGTAAAGTAAAGATAGACGTTAATGAAATGAATATTGATACATTATCAATGTCTGGACATAAGATTTATGCACCAAAGGGAATTGGTGTTTTATATGTTAGTAAAAGTATTCCTTTTATACCTTTGATATTTGGTCATCAAGAAAAAAACAGAAGAGGAGGAACCGAAAATGTTCCACATATAATTGGCTTAGGAAAGGCGGTAGAATTAATTTTAAAAGATGATTATAGAATTAATTCAAATTTAGAAGAATTGAGAAATTATATGGAAAACGAAATAAAGAATAATATAGATAATGTTATTATTTATGGAGATTTAGAAAATCGACTACCTAATACATCAAGCATATCATTTAAAGGTGTTAAGGCAGATGAATTATTATTATTACTAGAATCGTTTAATATATTTATTTCCACGGGTTCTGCATGTAACTCTGAAATAGCTGAGCCTTCTCATGTTTTAACAGCGTGTAATGCAGATTTAGAGAATTATAGTCCTATAAGAATAAGTTTGGGAAAATATAATACCGAAGAAGAAATAAATGCCTTTGTAAAGAAATTAATAAGTGTAGTAAATATGTTGAGGAGAAAAAATAATGAATATGTGGAATGAATTGGCAGAATATCTAAATAATAAGAATGTTTTAGAAATAGGTTGTGGGATAGGTCAGAAAACAAAAAATATTATAGATTATGCTAATAAAGTAACTGCAATTGATATTTCTGAGAATAATATAAAAATAGCGAAAGAACAATTTTTAGACAATAGAAACATACAATTTTTGGTAAAAGATGCTTCGAAATTAGATTTTAGTAATAAAGAATTTGATGTAGTTATTACAACTGATAGTTTCCATGAGATTGATCCAAAAATTCAAGATGATGTTTTAAATGAAATGATTAGAGTTACAGATACAATTATTTTTATAGAACCAGATGAAGCATCTGTAACAAATGAATTGTTTAAAATTTTTGATCCACTTGAAAATCATTCGTTAAGAATTAAAAATTCTATTAACAAAGTTTTTGAAACTATGTGTAAAAATCATTATACATTAAATAAACATAATGATTTTAATGATGTAACAAAATTTAAAACGACTGATGAAATGTATGATACACTTTTAGATTGGCGGAGTGATATAAAAATACCAACTAATAGTGATGAAAAAAAGCAAATGATTGATGAAATAAAAAAGACTTTAAAAGAATTTGATATGCTAGATAGAATGGAAATTTTTGAAAAAATTCATTATTATGTATTTGTAAAGGAGGTTTAAAATGTCAGTTTTGGTTAATTTTAAAATTTGTGATAATGCAAAGGAATGTGGAGGTATAGCAGTATGCAAAACAGGAGCATTATCTTATAATGATGAAAAAAACACAATAGTAATTGATAATGCAAAATGTATTTCATGTGGATTATGTGAAAAAGAATGTCCTATTGGTGCAATTCAAGTTGCTAAAACAGAAGAGGAATACAAAAAAATAGAAAAAGAAATAAAAGAAGATATAAGAACGACAAAAGATTTATTTGTTGATAGATATGGAGCAATTTCTTTATCTGAGTTTTTCATGTTAGATTCTAAGGATATTAAAAATAAAATAATAAATGATAATATAACTTTAATTGAACTTTATAATGATGATTCTATTAAATGTTTATTGAAATCTATTCCAATAAAAGATTTAACAAAAGATATGCCTCAAGATACACTTTTTTATAAAGTAGCTGCAAGTGATGAAATTTGTAAGGAGTATAATATTGAAAAATTACCATGTTTGTTAATTTTCAAGAGTAAAAGAATGTTGGGTATTGTAGAAGGATATTATGAAAGTAATGATATAAAAGAATTATTGAGTGAAATAGTTCAAATAATAAAAAATAGAAATTAATAAGTAGTTTACATAATTTTACACAAAAGTAATATATATAAAAAAAATAAAAATATTCTAAAAATATATTGATTTAATAAAAGATATATGATAGTATTTTACTAAATATACGAAAGAAGATTTTAAAATATTATTTTAAGAAACGGAGTGATTGTTGTGCAAAGAACAGAATTTAAATATGAAGTAGTAGAAAGTTATGGTGTTATTTCAGAAAGCGCTTCAGGATGGAAAAAAGAATTAAATAAAATTAGTTGGAATGGTGGAAATCCTAAGTATGATATTAGAGATTGGGCACCTGATCATCAAAAAATGGGTAAAGGTGTAACACTAACTGATGAAGAGTTTACAGCATTAAAAGAATTAATTAACAAGTTATAGAAGGTAAAATATAATGTATGAGGATAATTATTTAAGAATTACATTATTTCTTATAGTTGTATTTTTCATAATTGTAGGGGCATATTTTTCATTAAATATGTTCTTTCATTTTGATTTTAATAAAACTGAAGATGATATGGATAAACCTAATATAGAGATTAATGAACCTGTTTGGGAATTCGATATAACAAAACCTTTTGATATTGAAGAATATAAAAAATTAAATTTACCAATAATAATATGTTTTGGAGCAAAAAATAGTCAAGGATGTAGTTATTTGATAAAAGATTTACAAGAGCTTAATGAAATACATAAATATCAGGTAATTATAAAATGTTTAGATGTATGGGAATATCCCAAATTGGCTGAAGGTTATGTTAATAGTATATTACCAATTACAATTTTTATAGATAAAAAAGGAAATCCATATTATTCAAATAAATACGATATGAGCATATTTAATATTGAAAAGGATGAAATGGGTAATCATTATAGGACAACCTGTGCAGGTTCAATATTAAGAGATGTATTAAATAAAATAATTGAAGAAATGCAACAAGACGTTTAAGAAGAGATAGCGAAATATAAAGGATTTTTTATATTTCACTTTTTTTATGGAATTTATGAATCTATTATGATATAGTAAATACAATATGGAGGTTATTATGAAAAAAGGTTTTGATTGTGATTTGTATTTGAAAATTCAAAAAGAGAAAATTGAAGAAAGAATAAATATGTTTGATAAACTTTATATCGAATTTGGAGGAAAAATACTTGACGATTGTCATGCAAGTAGAGTTCTTCCAGGATTTTTGCCAGATGCAAAAATTCAATTGCTTAAAAATTTTAAAGATGATATAGAAGTAATATTCTGTATAAATGCAAATGATATAGAAAAAAGTAAAATACGTGCAGATTATGGTATTAGTTATGAAATGGAATTAGTACGATTAATAGATAATTTGCAAGAATTAAATATTAATATTAATAGTGTAGTTATAACTATGTATAAAGGTGAAAAATGTGTTCAGAGATTAGAAAAAACACTTCAAAATAAAAATTTAAAAACATATATACATACTCCAACTGATGGATATCCCAATGATATAGAATTAATAGTAAGTGAAAATGGGTATGGCAAAAATCCATATATTGAAACTACAAAAAAATTGGTTATAGTTGCAGCTCCTGGACCAAATAGTGGTAAATTAGGAACTTGTTTATCTCAATTGTATCATGAATATAAAAAAGGAGTAAAAGCAGGATATGCAAAATTTGAAACATTTCCAGTATGGAATTTAAGTTTAATGCATCCTGTTAATGTAGCATATGAAGCTGCAACAGCAGATTTAAATGATATAAATATGATAGATTCATTCCATTTAGAGGCATATGGAATAAATGCTGTAAATTATAATAGAGATATATCAACATTCCCAATATTGAAAAATATATTAACAAAAATATCTGGAAAGTCTATATATAATTCACCAACCGATATGGGTGTTAATATGATAAAGAGCTGTATAATAGATGATGATTTAGTTCAAAAAGCAGCAAAGATGGAAATAATTCGTAGATATTATTTTGCTTTGTGTGAATATAAACAAGACATATGTAAAAAAGATATTGTAGATAGAATAGAAACATTAATGAATGAATTAAATTTATCAATAAATGATAGAAATGTTGTAAAAGTTGCTTTAGATAAATTTGAAAAAGAAAATAAAGAAGTAATTGCTATTGAGCTTCAAAATGGTAAAATACTAACTGGTAAAGAATCAGAGCTATTAAGTGCATCTGGTGCAATGCTATTAAATGCATTAAAAGAATTAGCAGGTATTCCTGATGAGGTATATTTATTATCTTCAGATATGTTAAAAGCAATTTTAAGTTTAAAAAAGAAAACAACATACAAAACATCATATTCATTGAATGTTCAAGAAATACTTATTGCTCTTAGTATTTGTTCTAAAACAGATGAAATAATTAAAAAATCTTTAGATCAAATAAATAAATTGCAAGGCTGTGAAGCGCACGCATCATATATTATAGAGCAAAGTGAAATAAATATTATTAAAGGGTTAGGTATAAATTTAACATGTGAACCTAAAATGTAAAAATAAGGAGAAAATTGTGAAAAAAATTTTAATTATTTGTTTAGTTTTAGTTTGTATATTAGGTATAGGAGTTTTTTTGTTATTGAATAAGAGTAATGTTTCAAATATAACATTGGACAGTATGAAAAATTTGAGTGAAGAATTAATTGAAAGTAAATTAATCGGAAGAGATATAAAACAAATTAAATTAATGTTTGGAGAACCAAATGCTAGTTTATCTGGTATGTATGGTATTATTTATGAAATTGTTAAAGATGAAAAAAATATAGTTATTTTCTTTAACAATAATAATAAAGTAAGTGATGTGAAATTAAGAATAGATGAACCTAATACAAATAATCCAGTAGCTGAAAAAGAATTTCAATTTGGTTTTCTATTATCTAAAACGCCTAAAGTTATTAAAGTTTTGAATAATAATGAAATAAATGAAAACAATGAGGAATATAATTTATATTATTATGGATTTGCTGAAATTAATATTATACTAGGCGAAAATGATGTTATGCCTTTGAAAGAAGCTTTGTTGAGTGGAAAAATTACATTAGAAGAAATAATTGAAAAAGCAAATAAAGATGTAGCAAAAACTGAGGAACAATATTCAAAAGTTGAAGAACATCAAAACATACCACAAATATATCCATATTCTGATATTTATAAAGATGGTGGTAGTAAAATGTATTATTATGAAAAATATAATATTTTAAAATGTAATACGTTGAGTGGAAATAAAGATATATACATTGGAATTTCAGAAATGAAAATAAATGATGTTTTAAAATAATAATTTTAAATGTATATAATAATAGTAAATTAACATAAATATACTAAATATTTTTAAAATATATTGTATTTATGAATAGCTTTTGATATAATTGTACAAAATTGAAAGGAGAAGTGGACCATGGATGAAAATCAAATAATTAGTGCTAATAGCATTGATGAAAATAACGAAAATGACATAAATGGAGTTAAGATAGCAAATGAAGTAGTTGCAATAATTGCGGGAGTTGCGACATCTGAGGTCGTAGGCGTAGCAGGAATGAGCGGCGGAATTGTTGGTGGTATTTCTGAAATGTTGGGTAAAAAAAACTTTTCAAAAGGTATTAAAGTAGATGTAGAAGAAAATGATGCAATTATTGAAATATATATTATAGTGGATTATGGCGTAAGAATACCAGATGTAGCTTGGAATTTACAGAATAAAGTTAAAACAGCAGTTGAAGAGATGACAGGATTAAATGTTTTAAAAGTTAATATACATGTACAAGGCGTTAAGGTGGAAAAAGATGTATTAGATGTTGTAGAATCAACAGAACAAAATAAGGGGGAATAGTATGAAAATAATTGATAAAATAGCTTTAATAGTATTTTCAGTAATAATGTTAGTAATTTCTATAATTTATGTTTTGGTATATTTTAATGTTATGGATTATGAATTATTTTTAAATGGTATTAATTCAATTTTTCAAAACAACCCAGGTAAATCAATTGTTTTAGCTGTTGCAATTATATCAATAATATTATCATTAAAGGCTATATTATTTGAAGGAGATTATGAGAAAAAAGTTAAATCTATGATTCAAATTAAAAGCGAAATTGGTTTATTACAGATTATGCCTAATACAATTGAAAATATTGCAATGATAGCTTTATCTAATTATACTAATATATCTGATGTAGCTACAAAAATGCAGTCAAAAGATGATGGTATTGTTATTAATGTAAGTCTATCGGTGTTACCTGATACTAATATTACAGAATTAGTTGAAGAATTACAAAGTGTAGTAAAAGAAAAAATTGAGACACAAACAAGTGCAAAAGTTATAGAAGTGAATATAATAATAAGAAATGTTAATAAGAATAAAAGCGTTAAGGAGGAAATACTATGAAAGATAAAATAGTAAATTGGTTTAAAGCAAATTTAGGTATATGTATTGGTGCAATAATAGGTATAGTAATATTTGCTTTAGGATTTGTTAATTTTATTGCTTTGATATGTATGGTTTTATTATGTATGTTAGTAGGTTATATGTTACAAAATAATAAAGCAAATATAAAAGAATCAATAAAATCTTTTATAGATAAATTTTAATAAATAAGAGGAAAACATGAGTAGAATAATAGCAAGAACGGCAGCATTTAAAATCGTATATCAAAATGAATTTCAAAAAGATAATTATGATGTAATATATCAAAATACATTAGAAGAGGAACATATAACAGGAGAAGCTGTAATTGAGTACATAAATAATGTAACAAAAGGTATATTAGAACATTCTGAAGAAATTGAAAAAATAATAGGACAAAGTTTAAAAGAAGGTTGGGCTTTAAAAAGAATATCAAAAATAAATATTGCAATTTTAAAGGTAGCTGTATATGAATTATTGTACATGAAAGATGATGTGCCACCAAAATCTTCAATTGATGAAGCCTTAAAATTAGTTGAAGAATACGGTGTTACAGAAGACAAATCATTTATTAATGGTGTACTAGCAAAAATATATAAAGACATATGTGGAGGTTAATATGCAAGATGTGCAACCTAAGGCAATGACAGTAACTGAATTGAATAAGTATGTTAAAGATATGTTGGATTCAAGTGAGATTTTGCAAAATGTGTTAATCAAAGGTGAGTTGTCTAATTTTAAATTGCATTATACAGGCCATATGTATTTTACATTAAAAGATAAAAGCTCATTAATAAAAGGTGTAATGTTTAAATCTTATGCTGGTAATTTGAAATTTAAACCAGAAGATGGAATGAGTGTAATAATATATGGTTCTGTTTCAGTATTTGAAAGAGATGGAATTTATCAAATATATGCAAAAGATATGATGCTTGATGGTGTAGGAGCTTTATATGCAGAGTTTGAAAAGTTAAAAGCAAAATTACAATCACAGGGTATGTTTGATGAACTACATAAAAAAGCAATACCACGTTATGTACAAACAGTAGGAGTTATATCTTCAAAAACTGGATCTGTAATACAAGACATATTAAATGTTTCGAAACGTAGAAATCCAAACGTACATATAAAATTGTTTGCTTCTGCTGTTCAAGGTGAAGGAGCAAAAGAACAAATAACCCATGGAATAGAATTATTTAATCTATTAAAAAATGTTGATGTAATAATACTCGCAAGAGGTGGAGGTAGTTTAGAAGATTTATGGCCATTTAACGAAGAAATGGTAGCTAATGCAATATATAATTCTGAAATACCTGTTATATCTGCAGTTGGACATGAAACAGATTTTTCAATTTCAGATTTTGTTGCAGACTTAAGAGCACCAACTCCATCAGCTGCTGCTGAATTAGCAGTATTTGATGTTTCAGATACAAAATGGAAAATACAAAATTATGCTAATAGTTTAAGAGTACTATTAAATAAAAAATTAGAAATATCTAAAAATAGATATAATTCGGTTTTATCTACAAAACCTTTTATACAGCCTTTAAGTGCAGTACAAGATAAATATCAAATTATAGATAATATATTCAAAGAGTTGAAATATAACTTCGAAAAAGTATATAATAATAAAAAAACTAAGTTCGTTGAAGTAACATCAATATTAGATTCGATTAGTCCATTAAAGACATTACAAAGAGGTTATGCAATTGTTGCTAATAAAGATGGACAAACTATTAAATCTGTTAAACAATTGAATGTTGAAGATATAGTAAATGTTAATTTTTTAGATGGTAATAGAAACATGAAGGTTATATAAAGGAGTTAAACATGGAAAAAAGTTTTGAAGATGCAATGGAAGAATTAGAAAATATTGTTAAGACTTTACAAAATGGTGAATTGACATTAGATCAATCAATGGAACAATTTAAAAACGGCATTTCACTAGCAAATGCTTGTAATAAAAAATTAAAAAATGCAGAAGAAAGTATAAAATTATTAGTTGAAAATTTAGATAATTCAGTTACTGAAGAAGACTTTAAAGCGTAGGTGAGAAAATTTGGGAGATTATATGTATATATTAGTGCCAGTATCAATATGGATATTTATTCAAATATGGAAATTTTTATATGATATGATAAAAGTAAGAAAGATAAATTTAAAAAGATTATTAGGTGCAGGAGGAATGCCAAGTTCACATTCTGCAGTTGTAACAGCATTAGCAACATTAGTTGGAGTTAATGAAGGTTTTAATACACCAATATTTGCTATAACATTATTCTTTTCATTAATAGTAATATATGATGCTTGTGGTGTTAGAAGGGCAGCTGGAAAGCAAGCCAGAATTCTAAACCAAATAATCAACAATAAAAATCTTGCTGCAAATGTAGTTAATGAAAAATTAACGGAACTACTTGGTCATACACCTTTTGAAGTGTTAGTAGGATCAGTTATTGGAATAGCATATGCATTATGTTTTGTAATTTAAATGGAGGATGAATTGAAATGAAAAAATGTGGTATTTTACTGACAATGACTTTAATATTTACTTTAATACTTGCTTTTAGTTGTTTTGCAAATACAGGAAAAATAACAGGTAATAATGTTAGAATGCGTGAAGGTAATTCAACTGACTATAAAATAGTTTCTTATTTAAAGAAAGGTTCTGAGGTAAATATAATTACTAAAGATAATGACTGGTATAGTGTTGAGTATAATACAGTATATGGTTGGGTAAGTGCTGACTATATAGCAGTAATGGATGATGAAGAAAGTAATGTTATAAACAAAATTGTTAATGTTTCAAGTGTATTAAATGTAAGAAGTGGCCCAGGAATATCATATAGTGTTGTTGGAAAAGTATTTGATGGTGATAAAGTTGTTGTTCTTGAACAAGGAAGTACATGGGACAAAATACAAATAGAAGATATTACAGGTTGGGTAAAAAATGCATATTTAATTATGGATAATGCTACAGGAGTATATAGAGTTGTTGAATCAGTTAAAGAAGATGTATATAAATTAGTTTCAGTGTCATCAAAATTGAATGTAAGGAATGGCCCAGGAACATCATATGACATTGTTGGTAAATTAGATAATGGGGCAAAAGTTAAAATAGTAGATACAAATAATAAGTGGGATAAAATTCAGTATAACGATATTGAAGGTTGGGTTTTATCTGAATATTTATATGTATCACAAATTATAAATACAGATCCTTTAAATAATGTTAAAGTTATTAAAACAACTACTGAATTGAACATAAGGGAAGAAGCAAATAATGATTCTAAAATAATTTCTAAAGTTAAGTCTAATGAAATGCTTACAGTATTAGAGGAATCAAATGGGTGGTATAAGATTAAATATAATACTAAAACTGGATATATAAAAGCATCATACACTGATGATACAGAATTATATATTGATACTTCAAAAAGTACAAATCAAAAAGTATATGAAATAATTGAAAAAGCAATTAGTTGTTTTGGTTTAAAATACTTATGGGGTGGTAAAACATTATCTGGATTTGATTGTTCTGGATTTGTATATTATTTATATAATAGCTATGTGCCAGATTTGGGAAGATCTGGTAAAACACAATATGGATATGGAACGACAATAGAGAAAGATCAATTAGTAGCCGGAGATTTAATATACTTTTCAAGTGATTGTATAAAAAATATAACTCAACCAGTAACTCATGTTGGTATATATATTGGAAACGGTATCTTCATACATGCGGCAAATTCAAATAGAGGTGTCGTGTTTAATTCAATAGAATCAGGATACTATTATGATAATTATTTATTTTCTAAGCGTGTTTTATAGGAGGACAAGTTATAGATAGAATTAAATATATATGTATTATATATATAATAGGAATTATGTTAGGAATATGTTTTAGTTTTTATATAAGCATATTCTTTTTTTTATGCATAATTTTTGTTATTTTGTTTAAAAAACTTACAAATTACAAACTAAATATATTATATATATTGTTTTTGTTGATAATTGCAAGTTTGTATGGCAGTATTCGTTTGGAGATGTATAATAATGTTTTCAATAATATAGATGAAATAACAGTAACAGGTGAAGTGTTAAATCTGGAAAAAGAGACAGAAATGAATAATAAATATATATTTAAAGTAAAAAATTATTATATGTATTTATATATATCTAAAAATATTAATTTGAATTATGGAGATATATTGAAGTGCGTTGTAAATATCGAGAAGCCATTAACAAATAGTAATGAAGGTACATTTAATAATAGAAATTATATGTATTCAAATAATATTGTTTGTACAGCATATGTTAAAGAGATATGCAGTATTGGGGAAAATGATAACAACATATTTAAAATTATTAATAATGTTAAAAAATACTTAATAAATCAAATAGAAAAAAGTTTTAATGAAAAAGATGGTAGTTTAATAAAAGTAATGTTATTAAATGATAACAGCAATATTAATAAAGAAGTAAAAAACTTATTTTACAATACTGGATTAGCGCATATTTTAGTTCCTTCAAGCACACATTTGACTTATATATTATTTATGGTTTCTTTTTTGTTATCAATGTTTGATATAAAATCACGTACAAGATTGATAATAAATACATCAACGATTTTTATATATTTAGTTATAACTAATTTTGCAATATCTATTATGAGAATTTTATTAATGTTTATGATTAGCAATGTATTTTCATTTTATATTATAAAATTATCTACATTAAATAAAATATGTTTGGCATTGTTGATATTACTTGTATTAAATCCTCTTTCCATATTTAATGTTGGATTATTATTATCTTTTGGCAGTGTTATAGGAATATTATTCTTTAATAAGAAGATATACAATAAATGTAATTATATTTTTAATAAGAATAATAATAATGTTTTATCTAAAATTATTATGGCTTTATCTGTAACATTATCTGTGAATATATTTATATTACCAATAGTATTATGCAATTTTAATAAAATATATATATTAGGAATTATTTCAAATATTTTTATTATTCCTTTATCTGGTTTTGTAATAGTATTATCTTTAGTATTATTTATATTTTTAAATATACCAATTATATCTAATGTGTTAATATATGTTTTATCTTTTATTATACAAATAATATTTGGAATATTGGATTATTTTAATGGATTACCGTTTGTATCTATACCATTTGTAACTTTGAATGTATTCGAAATATGTATGTATTATTTTTGTGTAATAGATATATTTGTAACACAAAAATATATTAAGCTTTTATTAAGGCGAAAAAAGATAATAGCTTTTATTGTAGTAACATCTATGTTATATAGTGTTTTTAGTTATTTTAGACTAGAAATAGATTTTATAGATGTAGGACAAGGAGATAGTGCATATATTTCAACGTTTGCACAGAAAATTTTGATTGATGGGGGCGGGATAGCAAATAGCGACTTCGATATAGGAGAAAGGGTTATTATGCCTTTTTTGTTGAATAGAAAGGTATTATCTTTAGATTATGTTATAGTAACTCATTTTGATTATGATCATTATGGAGGTTTAATATATCTAATAAATAATTTTAGTATTAAAAATATAGTTGTTTCAAAACAATTTGTTATGACAGAGGGGTTTATATTTTTTATCGAAGCTGTAAAAGAAAAAAATATAAATATTATGGTTGTAGAAGCTGGAGATATAATATATATAAATAAAAATGTATATATTTATATATTGTATCCAGATAATAAATATATTTCGGATAATATAAATAATAATTCAATAGTTTGTAAGTTTATATATTATGAGTATGCAGTTCTATTTACAGGAGATATACAAAATGAAGTAGAAGAATATTTAATAAAAAGTTATGGAGATATGTTAAAAGCTGATTTGTTAAAGATAGCACATCATGGTTCTAATACAAGCAGTAATAAAAATTTTATTAATTTAGTTAATCCGGATATATCTATAATATCTGTAGGAAGGAAAAATAGGTATGGCCATCCGAATATTGAAACAATAAATAATTTAATAAGATATTCTTCATTATTGTTAAGAACAGATATGAATGGGCAAGTTTCAATTTATAGATTTTTTAATTTACATAATTATATGGAAATTATGTATAATCAAAATACAATATAAAACACGATATACATTATATGTATATTATATTAAAAATATTTTGATTATGATATTGTAATTTTCAAATATCTAATATACAATAAAAACGGTGATAAAATGATAGAAATATATAAAACTAATATAGATACAATTGAATTAGAAAGAATTAATGCAATAGAAAAAGGTTGCTGGATTAATGTAGTAAGCCCAAACGTCGATGAAATAAATAGATTATATGAAAGTATAGGGATTGATAATTTATTTTCTAATTATTTATTAGATTACGAAGAAAGAGCAAGAACTGATTATGATGATAATCAAAGATTAGTTGTTGTTGATGTTCCTTATACTGATCTAAAAGGTAATAATATTACAGTACCATTATCTATTTTATTTGTAAATTCAAGTATAGTAATAACAAGCGCTTCTGTAGAATTAGACGTAATAAATGATTTTAAAAATGGTGTTATAAAAACATTTTACACATATAAGAAAACTAAGTTCTTATTTCAGATTTTATATCAAGTTACAATTAAATATTTGAAAAGTTTGAATGATATTATTAAAAAAGTAGATGTTTTAGAAGAGGAACTAAAAGATGAATTGGATAATAAAGAAATACTAAAAATGTTATCTTTATCAAAAGGATTAGTTTATTATTCAACTTCTTTACAATCTAATGAATTGGTATTTGAAAGAATATTTGGTTCAAAAATGTTAAACATATATGAAGATGAAAAGGAGTTATTAGCAGATGTAATAGTTGAAAACAAACAAGCTATTGAAATGACGAAAATATATTCAGGTATTTTAAATAGTGCAACTGAAACATATTCATCGTTAATATCTAATAATTTAAACGTTGTAATGAAGTTTTTAGCAGCTATAACAATTGTATTATCAATACCAACAATGATAGCAAGTTTATTTGGAATGAATGTTGCATTACCATATAGTTCTATAGATCCATTATCATTTATATATATATTATTAATTTCATTTGTAATAGCTATATTAGTTTTAATATTATTGAAATATAAAAAAATGTTATAATATTATTGACATACAAACATAAGTTTGGTATAATCCTATCAGAGGTGATTAAATGAAGAAAGAATTATCTGATAAACAACAATTAATTCTAGAATTTGTAAAAAATGAAATAGAAGAAAATGGATATCCGCCAACAGTAAGAGAAATTTGTAAAGCCGTTGGATTAAGTTCAACATCAACTGTTCATGCACATTTGGAAGTATTGTCTAAAAAAGGATATATACAAAAAAATGCGTTAAAACCTAGAGCGTTAAGAGTATTAGTAGGAGGTAATAAACCAATTACTAAAGGCTCGTATAATTCAAAAGAAATGCTAGATATACCTATAGTAGGTAAAATAACTGCCGGAGCACCAATATTAGCAGTTGAAAATATTGAAGATACTTTTCCATTACCTGTTGATTTTGTTGGTAACTCAGAATCGTTTATGCTAAAAGTAAAGGGTGAAAGTATGATAGAAGCTGGTATTTTAGATGGAGATTTAATACTAGTTAGAAAACAAAATACAGCCAATAACGGAGAAATCGTTGTTGCTTTAATTGATGATTCAGCAACAGTTAAGACATTTTATAAAGAAAAAAATTATATAAGATTACAACCAGAAAATAGTTCTATGGAACCAATTATTGTTGATGATTGTTATATATTAGGCAAAGTTTCAGGTGTATTTAGAAAATTATAAGGAGATATAAATGGCTAAAAAAAAAGGCATGACATTATTAATGATAGTTATTTATGTTGTAGTAGCTACAATAATAGTTTCTGCTATAATTTTTAATATAAGTAATAGTAACAATATTATAGATATAAATAAATATACTTTTCAAGCTACTATGCAAGAATATATAAATCAATATGATACAATGAAGTCGTATTATGTGTTAAAAGGAGAATTTGTAAGTAATGTATCAATAAGAAATGCCGAAGAAGATATTTATCATAGAACGATATCTGATTATATTACTACAATGACCAATGAACATAAAGGTTTTTTATGTATTTATAATGGTGTATTATGTTATTATGGATTAGATGAAAATGATATAAGAGTAGCATATTTAATAGAAATAGGTATAAGTGAAGCAAGTAATTAATTATATGTATTATAATATGGAGTGTTATATAATGAAGATAATTGATCAATTAATAAATGAATTTAAGTTAAAAGGTTTTCAAGCAGAAAATGCTATTAAGCTAATTGATGACGGAAATACAATTCCTTTTATTGCAAGATATCGTAAAGAAGCAACGGGAGAAATGGATGATATAGTTCTTAGGGATTTTTATGATAGATTAATATATTTAAGAAACCTTGAAGAAAGACAAGAAGAAGTGATTCGTTTAATTGAAGAACAAGGTAAAATGACAGATGAATTATTGAATAGTATTAATAATGCTAAAACAATGACAGAAATAGAAGATTTATACAGACCATATAAACAGAAAAAGAAAACAAGAGCAACAATTGCAAAAGCAAAAGGCTTAGAGCCTTTGTCAGAGATTATTTATGCTCAAGATATGAAGTCTGGTAGTGTTGATGATATAGCAAAAGAATATATAAATGAAGAGCTTGAAGTAATAACTTGTAAAGATGCAATAAATGGAGCTTTAGATATAATAGCTGAAAATATTTCAGATAATGCAGATTATAGAAAATATATTAGATTATTTACATATAATCAAGGCGAAATTTGTTCTAAAGCAACAAATCCTGAAGTAAAAACAGTTTATGATATGTATTATGATTATTCTGAAGCAGTTTCGAAAATACCAGGACATAGAATATTAGCGATGAATAGGGGAGAAAATGAAAAAGCCTTAAAAGTTACATTAAAATCTCCAGTAGATAAAATTATAGATTATTTAAAAAGTAAAATTATTAAACCAGGTAATATATTTATTCCATATTTAGAGACATGTATTGAAGATTCATATAAAAGATTAATAGAACCATCAATTGAAAGAGAAGTACGTTCGGATAAATTTGATGTAGCTTGTGATAATGCGATACGAGTATTTGGTGTTAATGTTAAAAACTTATTATTACAACAACCAATGAAAGATATGGTTGTTATGGGATTTGATCCAGCTTATAGGACTGGTTGTAAAATTGCAGTAATTGATGAAACAGGTAAGTTATTAACAACAACAACTGTATATCCAACTGAACCACAAAATAAAGTTGATGAAGCTAAAAAAGAATTATTAGAATTAATTAAAAAATATAATATAAATATGATTGCTATTGGTAATGGTACTGCATCAAGAGAATCAGAAAAGTTTGTAGCAGATATGATAAAAGAAGCGAAGCATGATGTATATTATGCTATTGTTAGTGAAGCTGGTGCATCTGTATATTCAGCATCTAAGCTTGCAACAGAAGAATATCCAGATATAAATGTTTCATTAAGAGGTGCTATTTCAATTGCAAGAAGATTGCAAGATCCATTATCTGAATTAGTAAAAATTGATCCAAAGAGTATAGGTGTTGGTCAATATCAACATGATATAAATCAAAAAAAATTAAGTGAGGCTTTAACTGGAGTTGTTGAAGATTCTGTAAATAAAGTTGGAGTAAACTTGAATATTGCAACACCAACATTACTTTCATATGTATCAGGCATAAATAAGGGTATTGCTCAAAATATTGTAAAATATAGAGAAGAGAATGGTAAATTCGAAAAGAGAAGTCAATTGCTCAAGGTTGCAAAACTTGGCAAAGCTTGTTATACACAATGTGCAGGGTTTTTAAGAATACCTGATGCTAAATATATTTTAGATAATACTGCGGTACATCCAGAATCATACGAGATAGCAGAAAGTTTAATTAAATTAATTGGATATGACATTAAAAAGATAAACAAAAATGATTTGCAGGAATTAAAAGTTAAACTTGATGAGATTAATGTTGACGAAATGGCAAAAACACTTAATGTTGGTGTTCCAACATTAAAAGATATTATTGAAGAAATAAAAAAACCAGGTAGAGATCCTCGAGAAGATATGCCTAAACTTGTTTTAAGAAGTGATGTATTATCTATAGACGATCTATATTTAGATCTCGTATTAGATGGTACTGTTAGAAATGTAATAGACTTTGGTGTATTTGTAGATATAGGAATAAAGAATGATGGTTTAGTACATATTTCTGAAATGAGCAATAGTTATGTAAATGATCCCAATAATATTGTTCAGGTAGGAGATATAGTAAAAGTAAAAGTTATAGCTATAGATAAAGAAAAAGGTAAAGTTGGTTTAAGCATGAAACAAGTTAAAAAAGAAGAAAAAGAATCAAAATAATTGCTTAATGTTTTATAGTAATAATATAAGACTAATTAAATTGTAATAAAAAACATATCAATTTTATTGATATGTTTTTTGTTTATATTTTTAACTAGTTTTTAAACATTTCTTTTATTGAACCTAATGATGCTAATGTAGCAGTAGCTTCAAATGGAATAAATACTTTATTTGCAGCACCATTAGAAATTTTTTCTAATGCTTCTAATGATTTAATTGCAACTAATCTATCATCTGGTCCAGCATTTTTAATTGCATTGTAAACTAAATCAACTTCAGTAGCTTTAGCTTCAGCAACTTCTTTAATTCCTCTTGCTTCACCTTGTGCTTCTAATATTTTAGATTCTTTATATCCTTCAGCTACGGTAATATTAGCTTGTTTGTCAGCTTCTGCATTAAGAATTTTAGCTTGTTTTTCACCTTCAGCTCTTGTAATAGCAGATTGTCTTTGACCTTCAGCTTCAAGAATAACAGCTCTTTTATTTCTTTCAGCATTCATTTGTTTTTCCATTGCATCTCTAATATCTTTTGGTGGGTTGATATCTTTAATTTCAACTCTTGTAACTTTACAGCCCCATTTATCTGTAGCACTGTCTAATATTTCTCTTAATTGAATATTGATATTTTCTCTAGAACTAAATGTATTATCTAAGTCCATTTTACCAACAATATCACGAATTGTTGTTATAGCTAAATATCCAATACCTTTTTGTAGGTTTTCAATTTCATAAACAGCAGCTCTTGGATCTGTTACTTGATAGAATACAACTGTATCTATAGTAATAGTAACGTTATCCTTTGTTATAACACCTTGTGGTGGAATATCCATTGTTTGTTCTTTTAAACTAATTCTTGCTCTTACTTGCTCAATAAATGGCCATATAATAACCAAACCAGCATCAGCAACTTTACTAAATCTACCTAATCTTTCAATTATATATACTTCTGATTGTCTAACAATTTTTATAGAAGCAAATGCTATAATTACTATTATTACAAATAGTATAATTAAACCTTCCATTTAACCAACCTCCTAATTTATTTTTTTTACAATTACTTTGACACCTTCAACTTTTAATATTTCAACTTGTGTTCCAACAGGTATTATTTCATTATTTTCTGAAACAGCAGCCCAAATATCACTACCAACTTTTATTTGACCAATACCTTTTGTAATATTTATTTCTGTTGTAACTATAGCTGTTTTACCAATAACGGTATAAACATTTGTATTAACCATTTTTTCTTTGAGAACATATTTATTAATTAAAGGTTTTGTTCCTATTAATAGTATTACTGAAATAATAATAAATACAATGATTTGAATTAATAATGAATCTGTGAAAAAGCTTAATCCCATAGCACAAAGTCCTGCAACTCCAAACCAGAATACTAAAAATCCAGCAGTAAATATTTCGATAATAAACATTAACCCTGAAAGAACTAACCAACCAATCCATAATTCCATTTTTTCACCCCTTTCGTTAATAAATAATACATTATTTCAATTTTATTATATAACATATATAACAAGAATTAAAGACTTTTTTAATAATTATTTAATATATTTTATAAAATAAAAGATATGTGGAAATATTATAAAAATTTTTATGCCTACTTTTTTATGAACTATTGTTTTTTTCACGATTTTGTAATATATTATATACTATAAAGAGGGGAATGAGTATGGATAATATTAAAAAAATAGCATTAGTAATTATATTATTAGCAGTAACTATTGGCTTAGTCTTTGGTATATCAAAAACTTTATCACGATACCATAATCCATATGCAGAAAATAATATACAAGAAAAAGTTAGTTTAGTTGTTGGTATAAAGGATGAAACCGATAGATTAGTAGATAATATAATAATAAAAAATAATAGAATATTATTTTCATATGGCAATCTTAATAGATTTATAGATGCATATATACAAAAAGATGAAAAATATAATCAAATAATAACAAATTCAAAAACTAGTGTTGCAATTATTGATTTAGAAAACAAAAAAATAAGAAGCCTATTATCTAATAGTTGGGAAGATATATATATTGAAACGAAAGATGGTATAACGTATTTAGATATTAAAGAGTTAGAAAATATATATAATATTAGTGTCCAATATGTTAAAGAAACTAATTTAGTTAAGATTTCAAAAGATATTCATAATTATAAAGTTGGAAATATATCTGAAAAAACTGATTTAAAATATTTACCATCATTTATTAGTGCAACAATTGATTCATTAGATGCAAAATCTAGTGTATATATAGTAAAAGATGATAAAGACTATTTCCAAGTATTAGATTCCATGGGCAGATTTGGGTATATAAAGCAAAATAAAGTAAATAACATTAAAACAGTTAGTAAATATAAATCAAGTTTTGTATATGATGAAAAAATAAGCATGTTATGGGATTATATGTATTCAATTTCTCCAAATAGATCTAATGAACGAAAAATTGATGCTGTAAATATTATATCTCCGACATGGATTGATTTATTAAATGATGAATGTGATTTATATGATAAAACAGATAGTACATATTTTGCATGGGCTGAAAAACAAGGTTATGATTTATGGCCAATGATTGCAAATAATTCTAAAATAGAAATAACACATACAATAATGAATGATTCTCAATTAAGAGAAAAATTAGTTAGAAATATTGTAAACATATGTAAGAAATATAGTTTTAATGGTATAAATGTTGATTTCGAAAATATGTATAAAGAAGATGCAGATTTATATTCGCAATTTATTAGAGAATTGACAGTAGCTTTACACGACATTAATGTTTTTGTTTCTGTTGATGTGACTGTACCAGATGGTAGTGATACATGGTCTTTATGCTTTGATAGACAAGCTATTGGAGATGCTGCAGATTATGTTGTATTAATGGCATATGATCAAACATCTGTTTCAAGTAGTAAACCAGGTTCCAATTCAGCTAAAAATTGGATAGAAAAAAATATCAAAAAAGTAACTGAATTTGTAAATAATAAAAAATTAGTAATAGCCTTACCATTTTATACAAGAGCATGGAAAGATACTGGATATAATGTAACATCATCAGTTATTAATATGAATAGTATAGATATGTATGTTAAAGTATATTTTTCAAAAAATTATACAAAAACATGGCTTCAAGATGAAGGTCAGTATTTATATGAGGATATTGTAAATGGAACAACATTGTCTTTATGGTCTGAAGATTTAGAATCATATGAAGAAAAAATGAAATTAATTAAACAATATGAATTAGCTGGTATGGCTTTTTGGGAAGCTGATCGAGAAGATAGTAAGGTGTGGGATATAATTAATCAGTATGTTATGGGAAATAGAAATTATACTAGCAAATAAAGGTTTTCTGAAAAAATTAGCATTAAATAATATGCTAATTTCAAAATATTGGAAAATAAATCAAGGCAAAAGTATCGAAAATGCTTGACAAAAAATCAAAAATAGTTTAATATAACACAATATAAACAATATTATATAATAAAGGGGAAATGCGTAATGTCAAAGGAAATCATTTTAACTGAATCTGGCTTGAAAAAGTTAGAGGAAGAATTAACATATTTAAGAGGTGAAAAAAGACAAGAGATATCTGAAAGAATAAAGGTAGCTTTAGGTTTTGGCGATTTATCTGAAAATTCTGAATATGATGAAGCTAAAAATGAGCAAGGATTATTAGAAATGAAGATATCGCAATTAGAAGAAAAATTAAGAAATGCTACTGTAATGGATGATGATGATATTTCTACAGAAGTTGTAAGTGTCGGTACAAGAGTAAAACTATTAGATCTAGATGAAGATGAAAAATTGGAATATTCTATAGTTGGTGTTAATGAAGTTGATTTAGATAATAATATGATATCTAATGAATCTCCAATAGCGTTAGGAATTATAGGAAAGAAAAAAGGTCAAATAGTTGAGGTTTCTGTGCCTTCTGGTGCAACTTTAAAATTCAAAATATTAAAAATTGAAAAAATAAATTAATTAATAATTGCGATGAAAAAGAATAGTAATTAAATGACATTTTAAGAGAGTTAGTGAATGGTGCGAGCTAATAATTTAATTTGATGAAGGAACTTTTGAGCAATATAAAAATTAAAGAGGATATATGCAAACATATATCAATTTGGGTGGAACCGCGGAATGTATAAAACACTTCGTCCCTTTTAGGGATTATAGTGTTTTTTGTTATATTTTTAAAGGGGGTAGAAAAATGGAAAAAAGTATGGAGAAAATAGTTAATTTATGTAAAGGTAGAGGTTATGTGTATCCAGGTTCAGAAATTTATGGAGGTTTGTCTAATACTTGGGATTATGGTCCTTTAGGTGTAGAATTTAAAAATAATATTAAAAGAGCTTGGATGAAAAAATTCGTTCAAGAAACTAAATATAATGTTGGATTAGATGCGGCTATTCTTATGAACCCTAAAACATGGGTTGCATCAGGACATGTTGGTGGATTTAGTGACCCTTTAATTGATTGTAAAGCATGTAAAACAAGACATAGAGCAGATAAGATAATTGAAGATTGGATAACCACGAACAATATTGATGAAAATATTGAAGGTTGGAAAGATGAAAAATTATTACAGTATATTAAAGACAATAATATAGTTTGTCCTAATTGTGGGAAATTAGATTTTACAGAAATCAGAAAATTTAATTTAATGTTTAAAACATTCCAAGGTGTAACTGAAGATTCAAAGTCTGAAATATATTTAAGACCAGAAACAGCACAAGGTATATTTGTAAACTTTAAAAATGTTTTAAGAACAACAAGAAGAAAATTACCTATGGGTATTGGACAAGTTGGTAAATCTTTTAGAAATGAAATAACACCAGGGAATTTTATATTTAGAATTAGAGAATTCGAACAAATGGAATTAGAATTCTTTTGTAAACCCGGTACTGATTTAGAATGGTTTGCATATTGGAAAAAATATTGTATGGATTGGCTATTATCTTTAGGATTAAAACCAGAAGAATTAAGATATAGAGATCATGCAAAAGAAGAATTAAGCCATTATAGTAATGCCACAACAGATATAGAATTTACATTCCCATTTGGTTGGGGAGAATTATGGGGAATAGCAGATAGAACTGATTATGATTTAAAACAACATGCACAATTTTCAGGAGAGGATTTTACATATTTAGATCAAGAAACAACTGAAAGATATGTGCCATATTGTATAGAACCATCATTAGGAGCAGATAGAGTAACTTTAGCATTCTTATCTTCAGCATATTGTGAAGAAGAAATAGCAGAAGGAGATGTACGTGTTGTATTAAAATTACATCCTGCATTAGCACCATATAAAGCTTGTGTATTACCTTTATCTAAAAAACTAAGTGATAAAGCATCAGAAATTTATGCTAATTTATCTAAAAAATTCATGTGTGAATATGATGAATCTGGTAGTATAGGTAAAAGATATAGAAGGTGTGATGAAGTTGGTACACCATATTGTATAACTGTAGATTTTGATACAGAAACAGATAATACAGTTACTGTAAGAGATAGAGACACTATGGAACAAGTACGTATTAAAATTGACGAATTAGAGGGTTATATTTCAAAAAGAATTGAATTTTAAGGAGTAAAATATGTTATTAAATGTTAATGATATACGAAAACTAAATTCAAAAAATGATGATATGTCCTATGTTATAGTTGAAAAATGTATTGAAAAGTTTTTTAATGATTTAGTAAGATGTTATGGAATTTTAAATCAAAATTTTATACTTATAGATTCTGCATATTTACCATATCAGTATTTAAGTGTTTCGGTTATAGAAAAAGTAATTGTATTACTTGAATATGAATTAGGTTATTCTATTATCGTGCAAAAATTGAATAATAACAATAAAGGATATATAACTGGTGATTTAGTACAAATTTTATTATTTGATCCAGTTGATTATAAAGAAGAAGAGGTAAATGTTCAATTGAATTCAATAACAGCCCCAACATTATATTCAACATTTAATGGATTTAATAATTTATATGGTACTGTAAAAGAAGAAATATATATGAAGTGTAATAATCGATTGTTGCAAAATGGTAAAAATGAATAAATTTGAATATTATTGTTAATAGTAGTATAATAATGCTATGACAATTAAAGTTTTAAAATTGGAATGTAGTAATTTAGTACATTCAGATGAAAGAATTAATAAAATCGTTAGTGATTTTATTGATGAATTTATCGAAATTAATAAGGTAAAAACTTACAGACATGATTTAATTTCAACATTTGATCATAAAATTCATGAAATGATTGAAGAATATATTAAAAATTATTTTGTGGCCAATCCTTATTTGAAATATTGCAGTATTTTTATACGTGTATTTGATAATGATAATGAATATGATAATTATTTTAATGATATGATTAAATATGAACCTAAAAACTTCGATTACATTAATCATATGGAAGCTTATCAGTTCAATGACCAAGTAGATAATTCAAAAATTAATGTTTCATTTATTGGAATAACATCTAATAAAACTGAAAAATTAAAAGAATGGAAATTTTATGTATTAGTAAAAATATAGGAAGATAGTTTTATCTTTCTATACTTTTTATTTAGTTTTCTTTAATTTTTAATAGTAAAAATTATTGCATATAAGCATTTGTTTATTTTTAATATTTGTGCTATAATAAAATTCATGAATACTAATGTGTCTATTAACGAACAAGGAGGTTATACCCTTGATGAAATTGTATCTATTGTTGGACATGGCATAGATAATATATTATATGAAATGCAAATTTCGAAAAAAGTAGATTATGATGACATTGAATGTTTGGAAGCTTTTTTTAGAGAAATCATTATGCAGTATTTAAAGTGTAATGAAAAAAAGTTTTTGGCAAAGAATGTTATTTTAGACAATAATTTTTTTATGCGGTTTTATGTTTATAATCAAGAAAAATTGCATAAAAGTAAATTATGTCAACTGCAAAGATATTGCGTAATTCATGCGATGAAAAGGAATTGCATAATTGAACCGCTGAATGCTGCAATTGAATTAATTTGTAGTGAAAATTCTATGGTAGTATTAAACTTTAATTTTTATATTACCCAAGAAGGTTTTTTCTCAAAAAAAACGTATTTTAAGGTAATGATGATGTATTAATCATCATTATTATTTTTTACTAAGTTATTGCTATTTATTTAATAAAATGGTATAATATGGATATGTCAAGTATAATTAAAAATGTCGAGTATCGTAATTTACGATTAGAACCGCTTGGTATAATATATCATACGTTTAACGATATGTTTAAAGATATGATACAAATGTGCCATGGATTACAGAGGCCAACAGAAGATATAATGCTTATAAATTATGTTACTGATACAGAAAAGGTTGTAAAAGTATCATCTTGGGTATTATATAATGAAATAATAATACAAAGTTTTTTTAGAGATAAAAAATTTAAAGAATATGTTAATATGTATTCTTCGAAGAATTTTAATCTCATTGTTGATTATTTCTTAGATGAGTCTGCTTGGAATGAAAATATTTCCGAATTAAAAAAACGTGAGAAATCTTTTTCTGATTATTTCGATTACAACAATATATGCGTATTAAAAGAAAAAAGCTCAAACAAATTCATCGTAAAGATTTGTATAATATGCATAGGCTGTTTCGAAGATAATTGGGAAATGCATCTATTAGCAAAAATAGAAGAGTAATACTCTTTTTTTTGTATAAAGATAAACCGTTTTTTTTTGATACTCATATAAAATATATATAAAGCGTTTTAGCATTATTTAAAGATATTAGGCAAGTAGTATAATAAGTATTACTTGTTTTTATTTCATGAAAAATTTAAAATTTTTTATAAAAAGTGCTTGACAAAAATATACTATTGTTGTATTATTGTATCGTGATTAGCACTCGAACGTCCAAAGTGCTAAAAAGGTGGATGTAATGTTAAATGATAGAAAAAAGAAAATACTTCAAACTATTGTAGAAGATTATATAGCAAACTCTCAACCAGTAGGATCTAAAAGATTAGTTGAGAATTATGATTTAGGCGTAAGTCCAGCAACTATTAGAAATGAAATGGCAGAGTTAGAAGAGATGGGTTATTTAGATAAGCCTCATACTTCAGCTGGTAGAGTACCATCGACATTAGGATATAGGGTATATGTAGATTCATTAATGAAAGTAGATAGCCTAAAAGATGAAGAAATTGTATATCTTAAACAAATTATTGAAAAAGAAATTGTAGAAGTAAGTGAAATTGTAAAACATGTAAGTAAGGCTGTTTCAAATATAACAGATTATACAGTTTTTGCTACAGGACCTAATGTTACTGATGCTGTTATACAAGATATAAAATTAGTTCTGCTAAATAAAAATATGTTATTGATAGTAGTAGTGACTAAGGAAGAGGCAGTAAAAGAAACGGTTATTCATTTAGAAAAAGATTTAGATGAGGATACAATTGAAAAAATTAATGAAATATTGCGTATTAAACTTGTTGGAGAATATGTAAAAAATGTTCAAGTAAATGTTTTAAAACATATTGGAAATGAGTTAAGTGTATATATGGATATATTAATTTCGATTTTAAACGAAATTATGAAAATAGTCAAAGCAAATGATATTTCTTTAGATGGAAGCAATAATATGTTTAAACATCCAGAATTTCAAAAATATGATTTAGCTAAAAATTTTATGGATGTTTTAGAAGCAAAACAATTAATAAAAGAAGTATTAAAAGTTACAGATGATGATATAAACATATATATAGGTGATGAAAATCAATATTCTGAATTTAAAGATTTTTCATTAATAACATTTAATTGTCCAGAAAATTTAGGTGCAATTGGAATTATTGGACCTACACGAATGGATTATGCAAAAGTGTTATCCGTTATTAAGTATATAAAAGGTATAATAAATAGTAAATATAGAAAGGATGGATGTATAGATGGAAGAAAAGAAGAATAATGATGAAGAAATAAAAATAAATAATCATGAATGTGAATGTGGTTGTAACCACGAACATGATCAAGAAGAAATAGCTGATTCTGATGTTGAAATAGCAATGCTTCAAAATGAGCTGCAAGCAAAAGAAGAAGAAATAAAGGATAATATAGATAGCTTACAAAGAATTATGGCAGAATTTGATAATTATAAGAAACGTACATTAAAAGAAAAAGAAACAATTTATTCAGAAATTAAATCTGAAATAATGGCAGATTTCATTGATGTTATAGATAATTTTGATAAAGCTTTAGAAAATTCTGATGCAGATGTTAAGAGTATTAAAGAAGGAATAGAATTAATAGATAAAAAGTTAATAGATATATTAAGTAAGTATAATGTAAAAGAAATAGATGCTTTAAATAAAACTTTTGATCCTAATTTACATGAATCATTACAGCATGTTGATGATAATAAATATGGAGAAAAAGAAGTTATTGAAGTTTTTAGCAAAGGATATAAAATTAACGATAAGGTTATAAGGTATGCTATGGTTAAAGTAGCAAATTAATGGATATAATAAAGTGCGAACTTTATTAATATATATATTTTTTTAAGTACAAAGTTATAAATATAATTTGTAAGATTTTTTAGGAGGAATTAAAATGGGAAAGGTTATAGGAATTGATTTAGGAACAACAAATTCATGTGTGTCAGTTATGGAAGGAGGCGAACCTGTTGTAATACCTAACGCAGAAGGTAATAGAACAACGTCATCTGTAGTAGCATTCTCTAAGAATGATGAAAGATTGGTTGGACAAATAGCTAAAAGACAGGCTGTTACAAATCCACATAGAACAATTATTTCAATAAAAAGAGATATGGGAACAGATAGAAAAATCGTAATAGATGATAAAACATATACACCACAAGAAATATCTGCAATGATATTACAAAAAATGAAGGGTGATGCAGAAAATTATTTAGGCCAACCAGTTACACAAGCTGTTATTACTGTGCCTGCATATTTTAGTGATTCTCAAAGACAAGCAACAAAAGATGCTGGAAGAATAGCTGGATTAGAAGTTCTAAGAATAATAAACGAACCAACAGCTGCAGCATTAGCTTATGGTTTAGATAAAGGTGAAGAACAAAAAATAATGGTATACGATTTAGGTGGAGGAACATTTGATGTTTCAATCCTTGATATCGGTGATGGTGTATTTGAAGTTTTAGCTACTAATGGTAACAACAAATTAGGTGGAGATGACTTTGATGATAGAATTATTAAATATTTAGTAGAAGAATTTAAGAAAGATCAAGGTATTGATTTATCTACAGATTTAAGTGCTATGCAAAGACTTAAAGAAGTTTCTGAAAAAGCTAAAATAGAATTATCTGGTGTAAACCAAACAAATATTAATTTACCATTCATTACTGCAGATGCTAATGGTCCAAAACATATGGATATTACATTAACAAAAGCAAAATTTGAAGATTTAATTAGAGATTTAGTTGAAGCAACAATTGAACCTGTTAAAAAAGCATTAGCAGATGCAAAATTAACAGAAAATGATATAGATAAAGTTTTATTAGTTGGTGGATCAACAAGAGTACCAATGGTTCAAGAAGCTGTTAGAAAAATAGTTAATAAAGAACCATATAAAGGTATTAATCCTGATGAATGTGTTGCAATTGGTGCAGCTATTCAAGGTGGTGTATTATCTGGTGATGTTAAAGATTTAGTATTATTAGATGTAACTCCATTATCTTTAGGTATTGAAACATTTGGTGGTGTATTTACAAAATTAATTGAAAGAAATACAACTATACCAACAAAGAAATCACAAATATTCTCAACAGCTGCAGATGGTCAAACATCAGTAGATATTCACGTATTACAAGGTGAAAGAGAAATGGCACAATTTAATAAAACATTAGGTAGATTCCAATTATCTGGAATTCCAGCAGCTCCAAGAGGTGTACCTCAAATCGAAGTAGCATTCGATATAGATGCTAATGGTATCGTTCATGTAAGTGCTAAAGATATGGCTACAAATAATGAACAAAAGATAGATATTACTGCAAGCTCAAATTTAAGTGAACAACAAATAAAAGATGCTGTAAAAGAAGCTGAAGCTCATGCAGAAGAAGATAAGAAGAAAAAAGAAGAAATTGAAATTAGAAATAATGCAGATAGTATGGTATACAATACTGAGAAATCATTAAAAGAAATTGGAGATAAAATTAGTACAGAAGAAAAAGCTAAAATTGAAACTGAATTAGAAAATGTTAGAAAAGCATTAGCTGGTACAGATATTGAAGCTATAAAAACTGCAAATGAAAATTTAACTCAAGAATTTTATAAATTATCTGAAAAATTATATTCACAAGCTCAACAATCTACAAATAATAAACAAGCTGCAGAAAATGCAACAGAAGGAACATCATCAACAGGTGATGAAAAAGTTTATGATGCTGAATATAAAGTTGAAGAAGATAAGAAAGATGATGCAACAGACAATAAATAATTAAAATTAATTTCATATATTAGTAATATTTTTAGGCACGGTTTAAAATCGTGCCTAAAATTTAATAATATATTTTTTGAATATATTTAGGAGGAAAAATGTCTAGTAAAAGAGATTATTATGAAGTCCTTGGTGTAGAAAAAACTGCTACTGATGACGAAATAAAAAAGGCATATAGAAAGAAAGCAAAAGAATTTCATCCAGATGCTAATCCAAATGATAAGGTTATTGCAGAAGCAAAATTTAAAGAGGCAAATGAAGCATATGAAACTTTAAGTGATAAACAAAAAAGAGGGATGTATGATCAATTTGGTCATGATGCTGCTAATGGATATAATGGTGGAGCTGGCTTCGGCGGATTTAATGGAACAGGTTTCAATGGTATGGATATGGACTTTGATATGGGAGACATATTTAGTTCATTCTTTGGTGGAGGATTTGCTAATGAAGGTTCAAGAAGACGTGGACCTGCAAGAGGCAGAGATATAAAAGTAGCAATAGAAATTACCTTTGAAGAAGCTGTATTTGGCACTAAAAAGGAAATAACAATATCCAGAGAAGAAACATGTAGTACATGTAATGGTACTGGCGCAAAAGCTGGTACTCAACCAAAGACTTGTCCGACTTGTGGCGGAACAGGTCAAGTTCGTTATACTCAAAATACAATATTAGGTCAAATAATGAGTACCAGAACTTGTACAAAATGTGGAGGAGAAGGAAAAATTATAGATACTCCTTGTCAAGATTGTAAAGGTAAATCTACTGTTAAAAAACAAAGAAAGATTACTATATCTATCCCTCAAGGAATAGACAATAATCAAACGATATCTATAAGAGGTGAGGGCAATTCTGCAGCAAAAGGTGGTATTAAAGGAGATTTATATATTACAGTTTTTGTAAAACCTCATGCAACATTTAAACGTAAAGGTGATGACATATATGCCGATATCAAAGTTCCATTTACTATTATGGCTTTAGGCGGGGAAATAGATATTACAACTTTAACAGGTAGAATTAAACAAAAGATTTCTGAAGGAACACCAACTGGAACTGTTGTATGTATAAAAAATCAAGGCGTAAAAAACATAAATGGATATAGACAAGGTGATATGTATATTACATTAGTTGTTGATGTACCAACAAATTTGAATGCACAACAAAAAGAATTATTGCAACAATTAAATGATACTTTTGGTATAAAAAATAATAAAAAGAAAGGATTGTTTAATTAGTGGAAAAGTTTTTCGTTAATACTAATCAAATAAGAAATAATAGTATTTTAATTAAGAATGAAGATGCTAAACATATTGCAAAAGTTTTAAGAAAAAAAGTTAATGATGAAATATATGTTACTGATGAAGAACAGAATACATATTTATGTAAAATTGTTTCATTTGAAGACAATGATGTTGTTTGTGAAATATCTGAAAAATTAAATATTAATACAGAAAGTAATATTGATATAACATTATTTCAATGTATTGCAAAATATGATAAAATGGATTATATATTTCAAAAAGCAACTGAATTAGGTGTAAAGCAAATTTACCCTGTTATGTCTAATAGGGTTATTGTAAAACTTGATGATAACACAACGACTAAAAAAGTAGAAAGATGGAATAAAATTGTTTATGAGGCATCAAAACAGTCAAAAAGAACAATTATTCCTAAGGTCGAAAATGTAATATTTTTAAAAGATATTTGCAATTTATGTAAAAATTATGATATTATATTATTAGCTTATGAAGAAGATAATACAAATTTAAGAGAAATATTAAAAGAATGTAAGAAAAATGATGTTAAGAATATTGGAATAATAATTGGCCCAGAAGGTGGATTTGATATATCTGAGGTCGAATTACTAAAATGTGATAAAATAGTTCCAGTATCTTTAGGTAAAAGGATATTAAGAACTGAAACAGCTTCTCTTGCATTATTAAGTAATATATTTTATGAGCTAGAAGATATTTAGGAGGACAGTATGGGTTTATCAGTCAGCAAAAGAAATGAAATGATAGTTACAAATTTAGTAATATTGGTTATAATTGAATTGTTTTTAGGATTTGTATTCTTTGAATGGAATCAAAGCTTAAATATTAAAATGAATTGTTATATATCTGGAGGCATAATTTCAATAGTATCAATAATATTATTAGCATTAGGTATAGGAAATAAAAATAAATTTATATTAGCATATGGAATTGAATTATTAATATTAGCTGTTATTACATTTTTAGCTTATTATATTTTAA